>Ga0310690_10002228_pt1 | contig 32098 bp, 32 predicted proteins | sample AusTroGonzalo_MG_2_FD_207661 | JGI IMG/M metagenome (GOLD analysis project Ga0310690, IMG submission 207661) | Bovine rumen microbial communities from tropical cattle in Woodstock, Queensland, Australia - Gonzalo_04 (v2) (version 2) | ecosystem: Host-associated > Mammals > Digestive system >...
TATATGCCTTAAGGCGCTTGCGCGCGTATAGTATGTTCTTCAGTTTAACGTCTTAAAGTCCGGGACGTAATTATCGTTCGAATCTCTGATGAGATAAGAAATCGAGTGCAAAGGTACTGCTTTTTTTCGACATATGCAAATAAAAATGACTAATTACGCGGATTAAGGGAGATATTTGTGCTGTTGTCAACGTGGACGGAGCCTTCGTGGTAATGTTTTTCTTTGTTAATGGTTACATTATTTACTATTAGAGCATTCAATGCCTGTTCGGAGGCTTCTTCATCTTTGATTTCTTGTAAAGCCTCTTTGATACGTTTCTTTTCTTCATCAGTAGCCCAAATACCAGAGATTATAGCCACAATAAAAGAAACTACGTTAATCGTCAATATTGATTTAAAACAAATCTTGAAGGCAAAAAGTTCCGTATTAATCTCCCATATTTTAGGAATAAGCGTGATGGCGATAGTGAGAATAAGCGCTATCGCAAAAACAGCAATAGCTATATTATTGATCTTGTCTATTTTCTTTTGTCGTTCAGGAGTCATATTCAATAAAAGATCTTCTTAGAGGGTAGTATAGATGTATTATTTATTCTTTCATTATGGGTAGTGTATGTTGCCAAGCGTCGTGGCGGAAGAGCATGTAGATGAATTCATAGGCTCCCGGGTAGCCGAGGTCGGCTGAATGGAGGAGCATGATATCCGCTTCGTCGGTGGAGACGAGGGGAAGGGTGTCGTGCGCGGCAGAGTCGTTGGCGAAATAATAGGCAGCGACAGCCGTGAGGCACAACGCACGCGCATCGTCCTCTATGTATGCCCTGCGTGCGTACTCGCGCAAGCTATCCGCATTGGCATAGAAATCCATATCCACAACAAAAAAGCGTCCGTCGTCGGCGTACTTCTTCGTACACGACGGCAGACACAGGAGCGCTACGAGCAGACACAAAAAGAGGCGATACGCACGTGAATGCGCACCGCCTGAAACGTTGCCTGATGTATGGCCATCCCCTAAGTTACGATTTGCGACACTGGGGGGGGTAAAATTGAACATCGAGATATTTACGATTGGGTCATTTACCATTTATTCATTTACGATTTACGATTGATTTAACCTTAGCGGGTGCAAAGGTACTGCTTTTTTCGGACATATGCAAGAGGGCGGGCAAAAAAAATCTGCACTTGTGATGCAAATTAACGGATTTTAATTATGTTACCCTATTTTACGTCTTGGGCAGCTGACGGCCGGTTTTACATCATGGATAGGACGATGGGTTATATAAATTCAACTTCTGTTGTCAATTCGCGGACTCCGCCTAATTTGAGTTCCGGAGTATTGATGCGGATATCGCAATCAATGACAAACACATTGCCGTTAGCAGACTTGATGACGTTCTCATCGTGCAAATCGCTCAAATATATCTCAGGAGTCGAATATGTCCAATTGCGCAGGTTTCGGAGTTCAAAACCTATCTTTTGAGCGAACAACTGTATTTCCTCGTCTGCCATTTGTTCGCCTTGGATATGCGGTTGTTCAACAAGGACTTGAAATGCACCTTCGCTCGTTCGTCCAAAGCCAAGTACTTTAAGACGTGTTTCAGGAAAATAGGCATTGTGGAGGCTAATGCGGTCAAGTGCCAAAATCGGTAGGATATAATAATCCAAACCGATGGATTTGACGAGCGAGTTGCCTTTGTAATAGACGTGTGCCTCGCCTCCTTCCGCTACCTGTTCGCCAAGCAATGACGGAAGCTGGGTGTCCACGTTATCCATCCAACAACCAACCGCCTTCGCCCACAACTCTATGCGAGTTGCCTGCGTCTCTGCGCATTCGCGCTCTCTTTGGAAACTGCCTTGCGGCGCAGAGAGGCTACTTGGGTCAATACCTGCTCCCGCGAGTAAGGATGCAATGACATGATTGCTGCCTCCCGCTGCGCAGCCATGCTGTTCGAGCGGTGAAAATCGTTTATAAACAAGCCGCCCGGAAATGAAGAGTTCTGCATATGATTCCAGTTGTTTGAGCCCGTCAGCGTTGAAGCCTTGGGCAATAATTGTATCTATATGTTGCCAAAAATCAGTATTGGTCATCTGTTACTTTTTTATCTTATAAGCGTGAACGCCTATCTTATTTATTCTATGTTTGCGCTTATTCCTTGTAGTGGGTACTACTCGGGCGCTTCACTCGGAGTGCGGGCGCACTCCTTCACCCTATTTTACGTCTTGGGCAGCTGACGGCCGGTTGTTTAACCTTTGCGACTGCAAAGGTACACAAAAAAAACGACATACACAAATTTATATGTCATTTTTCTTCAATTTTACAACTTTTTTTGATATGTGCAAGAATTTTTTGAAAAAAAAATGGGTTACGGGTTACAGGTTACGGGTTACGGGGGGTAAAAAAAATTAGGTAAAATTACACTTTTTCTTGCACATATGAAAATTTTTTAGTAACTTTGCAGCGCAAAATTTGTGAAACCATGAGAAAACTATTCTTTTTTCTTTCTTTAAGCCTTGTACTGGCGGGTTGCCAGCGGGGCGGAGTGAGTGCAGACACTATTGCCAAAGGCAATCCGATCATGCCGGTTCGCATGACGAGTGACAGCATGCACATCTATGTAACGGACTACGTGCCGGCATTCTTCAACGGCAAAAAATCCCAAATGGAGCCGGAGATGGACATTGTGAACGACGGGCACATTGCGTACATCGGTTACAGCGACCACAGCGGATCTTTCGCCATCCCTATCCTACCGAACAAACCCGTTCGTCAGTCCTTCATCTCGCTTGGTTACGAGAACGGTCAGTTGCGCGTGGGTTTCTATGACACAGAAGAGACTCCTTCTATCGTGGCGTACGTGCAGAACATGCGCATTGATCCCGCCTATTGGTTGCAGACAGGCGACAATGAGTGGACGATCGATCTGTCCATCGTGCCGGAGGTGCAAGCGTGTGCGCAGGGCAGAGCGTGGCTGCGCGTGTATGCGGAGAACGACAAGTATCTGTTCAACGACCTGCTTCTGCCGCTGCAAGACGGCAAAGTGGTGACCAGCGCTGCACAGCTCAACCGTCATGACCCGCAGGCACAAGTGCTGTACTCGGTGCTCATCGACCGTTTCTACAACGGCAACACCGCCAACGACTGGAAGATGAACAGTCCTGAGGTGCTGGATATAGTTGATTATCAGGGCGGTGACCTCGCCGGTATAACCGCCAAGATCAGCCAAGGCTATTTCGACAAACTGGGCGTTAACACGCTGTGGATCAGTCCGATCACCCAGAACCCCTGGGACGCATGGGGCTGCTATCCGTTCGAGCACGGCAATAAATACGACGCTTCGAAGAAGTACACGAAGTTCAGCGGCTACCACGGCTACTGGCCTATCTATGCGACCAAGCTGGATGACCGTTTCGGCACTCCGGATGAGCTGCGCACCTTATTAGATAGCGCGCACGCGCACGAGATAAACGTTGTATTGGACTACGTGGCGAACCACATGCATATCAACTCGCCGACGCTGCAGGAGCATCCGGATTGGCATACCGACTCTATCCTGCCCGACGGCCGTCGTAACTTCGAGTTATGGGACGACGCGCGTCTGACGACGTGGTTCGACAAACATATCCCGACGCTGGATCTCGAGCGCGAAGAGGTATGCGAAGCGATGACCGACAGTGCATTGTATTGGCTCGAGAACTACGACTTGGACGGCTACCGTCATGACGCGTGCAAGCATATACCCGAAGGCTATTGGCGTATGTTGGGTCAGAAGATCGCTGCGCGCTGGCCGGGGCGTCCTATCTGGATGATCGGCGAGACATACGGCAGTCCGGAGCTCATCGGCAGTTACGTCAAGTCCGGTATGCTCAATGCCCAATTTGACTTCAACGTCTATTTCACGACGCGTGAGGCGCTGATCGGCAAAACGGGTTTAGACCAGGTAGTGGCTAACGAGTTGACCTCTCTCAGCACGTACGGTTCACACCACACGATGGGTAACATCAGCGGCAACCATGATCAGATCCGTTTCGCTTCGATCGCCGGCGGTGCGATTGATATCAGCAGCCAGGGCAAAGAGGAAGGCTGGACGCAAGATGTCGGCATCGGCGATGCCAAGAAAGCATACAAACGTGCGTTGCTGCTCGAAGTGCTGAACATGACGCTCCCGGGTGTGCCGTGTATCTATCAAGGCGACGAATACGGCGAAGTAGGCGGCAACGATCCGGACAACCGGCATATGATGCGCTTCGAGACGTTGAGCCTTGACGAGCGTAACATGCGCGACAAAGTAGCGGAACTGATTCATATGCGCCGCAACTCGATGCCGCTGCTGTACGGCGATTTCATTCCGTTGATTGACCGCGCTGACGAGATCATCTACCAGCGCGTCTATCTGGGCGAGAAAGTGACCGTCATCATCAATCGCAGCAAGCTGACGTATGAAATAATTGAAAATTGAAGATTGAAGATTGAAGAATTAAAAATTATTGATACAATGAAAAAAGCACTCTTTTTAATCGTTGCTGCAGCAGCTATGATGAGCTGCGCACAACAGGAGATGCGTCACCCGAAATGGGCGTATGACGCTACAATCTATGAGTTGAACACCCGTCAGGCTACTCCGGAAGGCACTTTCCAAGCCGCCGAAGCGTTGTTGCCGATCCTCAAAGAGAACGGCATCGACATCATCTGGGTGATGCCCTGCCAGCCGATCGGCAAGATCACACGTAAGGGTACGCTGGGTAGTTACTACTCGATCATCGACTACTGCGCGATCAACCCGGAATTCGGTACGCGCGCCGACTTCGAGCATTTTCTTGCCGCTGCGCACAAGATGGGCTTCAAGGTCATCCTCGACTGGGTGGCAAACCATACGGCTCCAGACAGCGAGTGGACGAAGAACGAAGGCTGGCACTACCGCGACAGCCTCGGAAACCTGATGGTTCAATACGACTGGACGGATATCTCCAAGCTGAACTACGACAACCAAGACATGCGCAACGAGATGCTCAAAGCCATGCACTGGTGGATGGACAGCATCGGCATCGACGGTTTCCGCTGCGACGTAGCCGGCGAAGTACCAACCGATTTCTGGAACTGGGCGATGGGCGATTTGCGCAAGACGCATCCGGATATGTTCACGCTTGCCGAAGATGAAGACAAAGCCAATGAGTTGACCGAAAGCGCATTCGACATGTACTACGGCTGGAGCCTGCATCATGTGATGAATGATATCGCGCAAGGCAAAAAAGGCGTGGAAGACCTGTGGGCGAACCTCGCCAAGACGGACAGCACCGTTCGTCCGGAGGCAATTCGTATGAACTTCATCACCAACCACGACGAGAACAGTTGGAACGGAACCGAGCAGGAGCGTATGGGCGATGCGGTGAAGTTGTTTGCCACGTTGTGCTATATTCTCCCGGGTATGCCGATGATCTACACGGGTCAGTTAAGCGGCAACCATCACCGTCTGGAATTCTTTGAGAAAGACCTGATCGACCACGACGAGGCGTTCGCACAAGCTGACTTCTACAAGCAGTTGAACATGATGCGCGAGCATAACAAAGCGCTGTTCTCGCCCGAAGCAGGTGCACCGCTGGAGCGTATCGCGTGCGACAATGAGGCTATCTTTGCCTGCAGACGTTGCCTCAAAGGCAAACATGTGGATAACATCGTGGAGGCCGTGATGAACATGTCGGATAAGCCTCAGAAAGTCACGCTGGAAACCGGCGAGACGTATGAGTTGGAACCGTGGAGAAGTGCGATTACCTTCAAATTAGGAAAAGAAAAGAAGAAATAGGTAAGAGGTAAAAGGTAAGAGGTAAGAGGTAAAAGGTAAGAGGTAAGAGGTAAAATAAATCCCGCATTGAGTTGCGGGATTTATTTATGCCATACCTCCGTTGACTTGTATCACTTGTCCGGAGACATAGGAGGAAAGGTCGCTCGCTAAGAAAAGGGCGACCTTTGCTACTTCTTCAGGGTCACCTCCACGGCGCATAGGGATCATCGAGACGAACTGCTTGAGTGTCTCTTCGCTCAATGCCTTCGTCATGTCGGTCAGAATAAATCCCGGCGCAATCGCATTGGCACGAACACCACGAGCTCCGAGTTCTTTGGCAACCGACTTGGTGAGCGCGATGATTCCGGCTTTGGAAGCAGCGTAGTTGGCTTGCCCGGCGTTACCGTTGATGCCAACCACCGAACTGAGCGATATGATCGAACCGCTACGCTGTTTCATCATAACAGGTGTCACAGCATGCGTGAAGTTAAATGCCGACTTGAGGTTCACTTGTATCACCTGATCCCACATCTGCTCGGTCATACGCATCAGCAGCGTGTCGCGGGTGATACCGGCATTGTTGACCAGTATATCCAATCTGCCAAAGTCCGCAACAACCTGCTCTACCACGCTGTGCGCAGCTTCGAAATCGGCGGCATTGGAGGCATAGAACTGCACCTTCACGCCCAGCGCTGCTATCTCGTCGCGCGTAGTCTGCGCCTGCTCGTTGAGTTCCAAATCCGTGAACGCTATGTTCGCTCCCTCGCGTGCAAAAGCCAAGGCAATCTGTTTGCCTATTCCTCGTGCTGCGCCTGTTATAAGGGCTGTTTTTTCTGTTAGTAACATAAAAAACGTTAAATCGTTAAAATGTTAAATTGTTAAACAGTTAAATCGTTAAACTGTTACTCTTCTTCGATCGGGAACATGCCCGTCGGTTTCAAGATTGTATATTTGTTCATTTCTTCGTTTGACTCAAATCCGACGCCTTCGATGATGCTCTTCTCGCGAGTGATGTGAATGGTTGTGTCCGAATAGACGCGATGCTCTTTCTGACTCCACATCAGTACCGGCGTATCGAACTGTTCGCCTTTGCGGTTGAGTGCATGCACGTTTCCGCGCAGCGTCCAAATCTGTGCGCCTTCGTCATAATAGGCATAGTCCGCTTTCAGCGAAGCCTGCACACTCAGATCGGTGTCAAACTGCTCCAGATAAATCCCTTTCGGGAACTCCTGATAGGGTGTCTCCGTCTTGTCGTACACCAGCCACTGCGGTGTCTCGATACGGTAACGCGTCACGCCGGAGTCAGAGATCAGTGTCGTCACGCTGTCGGTTACCAGCACCGGCAGTTCCTGCCTCTCGGCCGTCACATCACTCTGCTCCACCCGCTCGGTCTTCCCTACACAGGAACACAAAACAATAGCGAGCAACACAAGGCTGCTCGCTATGTATTGGTATTTATCGAATCGTTGTCGTCTCACCAATCCAGCCTCCTACGTAGTACGTCGAACCGGAGAACTCGTTCGGCAGATCGAAACGCTCCTCTTTAGTCGGATAGTACTTGCTGTACTGACTAATGAACTCCGAAGACTGTGCCTCTACCGACGGATCCACTTGTTTAGCCTTTACGAACTTATCCACAGCTACCCAGTAAACGGTTTTGTTGAGGATGCGTCCCTTTGCGTCATTACCGTAGAGCTGCGATGCAGCGTAGCACATACCGATGATGATGTAGCAGCGACCCTGACCCTTGTTCATGCCCAAGCCGCTCAGCGTAGCAATAGAAGCCAATGCGTACTTGCGTGCCTCCGGGTATTTCTTGAGGTTGTTGTAGCAATAGAAAGCAGCATTGTACTGATAATCAGCTACGTCCTCGAGTTCATCCTCCACCATCGCCAGTCTGATAGCTTGGTCATAATAAGCCACAGCCTGCTCGTAATCGCCCTTCTTGGCTGCCATCGAAGCGCAACCTGCTGCGGACTCATCCGTCGGTTGCAGTTTGTGTGCTGCCTCGCACGCTGCGAAATAGACATCGCTCTCCGTGCAACGAACACGCTTGTACAGTTTAGCGATCTTGCGGAGCATATCGAGGTTCTCCAGGTTGCCTTCCACTACTGCGCCATAGATCTCATCCAGCTTCGAGCAATCAGCTGCGCCCGAGATAGCGAAGATGTTATCCACATAGTCTTTCTGCTTGGCAGCGATATCGGCGTTCTTGTTCTCCGGGATGCCTGCGAGTACACCCAGGAGGTTGCTTGCCAACTCATAGTCAGCGATAAACTCCTCAGCTCTGCCGTCCGGATTCTTTTTGTAAAGTCCGTATGAGGTATCCACGAGTTTTACCAGTACTTGGATTTTGCTTCTCTCGGCGAACTGCTGCACCGACTGCTGCAAGCATGCGTGTGCTTCCTCTAATTTCTCTTCTCCATAGAAATCCAGATATGCCAAACCCTTTTCACCCAGAATATATGCCTTCGGGTACTTGGGGTCATTACCGAAGAAGCGGATACGCTTATCCTGCATCTCGATCGCCAACGCAGCAAGACGGGCTTTCTCTGCGGGATCAGAAGCAGCCTGGAAGAGCGATTCAACGATCTTCGCGCCATCGGTGTAGATAGACTTGTTTGCGTTCGGGCAAGTGGTGTAAACTTCCCACCACGGGCCATACGCATCCGCGTACATCTTGTTCTTTACGGACTCATGGAAGAGCGAAACGTTTACCACACACTCCTCGGTGATCGTCGGTTCTTCTTCTACTACGGCAGGAGCCTCCTCAACCGGAGCTTCTTCCACCTTTTTGGGTTTTGGCTTAGCCATAGCCATTGCCGGAATTGCGGCTGCCAATACTACTGCAAGAATAGATTTGATTTTCATAATTGTATATTTTTTAGTGTTGTTATTGTTGCTGTCAATTTTCGTGCCAAATTACAGTCTGCGTTTGAAGAACCAGTTCTCCGCAACCGCAATACCAATCGTAAAGCGCAACGCGTTTTCCTCTAATCCGCTCTTCTTACCGCGATGCGTATATTCGACGGTAGTGTTAATGACCGTCCCAATCGTAGGCAAGGGGAAACCGATACCTATTGACGCCGTGATACGCTTGGCACCGATGGAAGCGAGGTACTCATCCTGCATCGACGCCCCGGCACGCCATAACATCCGATCGGAGTAACGGCGACCGAATGGGTTGTTGCGGTATTCGATACCAAAGGCAAAGCGGTTACGGTTCTGCAAGCCGCTATAATGTCCCGGCAAGCCGTTATACAGCGCAAACGCCATATGCTGACGTTCAAAATCAAACGCGATAGTCAGCCTGCCATCCCAGTTATAGCTACCTCCTACGCCCCAGGTCATCGGCAACTGCCATAGGCCGGCGAGGATAGGAATAGAGTCCTCCGACTGCGTTTCTATCATGACATAGTCGCTGTGGAGTTTCATCTTGTTCTCAAAGATAGCGCCTATATTCAGCGTGTGTTTGCCCCATGTATGGAAGAACTGCGCGCCATACCGCAGACGCACGCTGCTCACGCTTAACATCTCATCCTGGATAGTAGGCGTCAGGCCACTCTCCACGAAAGACAGCGTACGCATACGACTCAAATCGCCCCACATGTAATAGACGTTCGCGCCGAGTGCAAACCAGTTACAGATATTGAAACTCAAACCGCCGTATATCTCACTGATGTTACCGGTTCCTTCGAACAAGGAAACATAATGATAACTGCCGCTTGCCGTACTATCGCCTTGCGTGATGCTATAGCCTACGGAACTATACGGCAGCAAACCCAGCGACATCGCAATCCAACGCTTGTATAGCGGGAACTGCATAGTCACATATTCGAGGTTTCCGTTCGCTTTATTACGCTTGCCGGTAGCATCTTGATAGCGGCTCCAGCTGGCGCTGGCAGCTATGTCGAACATGAACGTGAGCGTATCGCAAGCGGTGTAGGAAGCAGGCTGCGAAGGGTTGATAGCACGGTTGTTACGCATACCGAACCCTACTCCACCCATCGCACGGAAGGCTGTCGGCACGTTCTCATTCAAATCTCCGTACGCATAGCGCGAATACGGCGAACTGGTGAGGTTCTGCGCAGATAAAGGTGAAAGGTGAAAGGTGAAAGGTGAAAGGATCACCATCCACAACCCAATTATTCTATATATTACCCTTTCAATTTTCATTTTTCATCTTGTTATAAATCAAAATGGTGTTCAGTCCGATGAGTACCAAATGCTTCTCGTGATGCAGTTCGCGCTTCTCGGTGCGTGACGGCCGCACATTATTTAATATATAAGGTGCATTTCCGCCGGTGAGAAATGCCTGGAAATGGGGCATTTTCTCGTTGAGTGTCCGCATGTAGCCTTTGACCTCGTAAGACACGCCACGAATGACACCGGCAGCGATGGCATCGCGTGTGTTCTTGCCGAAGAGCGGGATCAATTCGTTTTCCTCCACCTCTACCAATGGCAGTTTCTTCGTCATCCGCTGCAACATCGTGAACCGCATTTTCAGCCCCGGCGCGATGTTTCCTCCGAGGTACTCTCCCTCTGCCGACACGAAGTCGTAGGTGATCGCCGAGCCTGCGTCAATAATGAGCAGGTTTTCGTTCGGGCAAAGGCTCTTCGCCCCCACAGCAGCCGCCAAACGATCTTGACCAAGCGTGTGCGGCGTATCGTAGCGGTTGATGATAGGCACTGGCGTCATATGATCGAAGAGCACAAAATGCTGCGAGCGGCGGTTAAGTGTATTGACGATAGCCGCCTCTATATCCACCACCGAACTGATGATTGAGTCAGTGATCTCATAGAGGTCAAACAGGCGCTCGACGTCTGCGGATGAGAACGATTTATAGATAAGATGCTTGATCATCTTGCCCTCATCCGTCATCAGCGCCACTTTTGTACGGCTATTTCCCTGGTCAATACAAAGATTCATACACCTTAGATAGCCGTAGTATATAAGAACCGCTTGATGGATTTCTTCGGTGTCTTCTCAAACTCATGCGGGTAAAGCTTGATGAGGGATATTTGCTCGTATGCCGCCAACTCGGAGTTGACTTGCTTGCGCGCTTCTTCCATCTCCTCGTTCAGCTGATCACGCGTGAGTCCCGAGGCATCCACTTCGTTGTAGTCCGGGCAGATGAGTGCCACCAGACGGTTGTCCTCCTGCTGTAATACGAGCGACTCCAGCACGTACGGCATATTGTTGATCTTTGCCTCAATCTCTTCGGGGTATATATTCTGACCGCTCGGACCAAGAAGCATGGTTTTGCAGCGTCCTTTGATGAACAAGAATCCGTCTTCGTCGATTAGTCCGAGGTCGCCGGTACGCAACCAACCGTCTTTAGTAAAACTCTCTTTCGTAGCCTGCGGGTTCTTGTAATAGCCGGTCATCGTGTTCTCGCCACGAACTACCACCTCACCTATGCCCTCGCTATTCGGATCCAGGATTTTGACTTCCATGATGCCGCTGAGCGGTTTTCCGCATGAGTACAGCTTGCTGCCCTCGTCGTAGGGAGTGAACGTGATAAGCGGTGCACACTCGGTCATACCATAGCCTACCGACATCGGGAATTTGATTCGATAGAGGAATGCTTCCACTTCGGGGTTGAGAGGTGCGCCGCCAATGATCATCTGGCTAAACTCTCCACCGAAAGCCTGTACCAGTTGCTCGCGTATCTTCGAGCAAACCACTTCGTCGAGGAAAGGCACTTTGAGCACCCAACTAACAGGCGGTTTCTGGATTTGCGGCACAATCATCTTCTTGTAAATCTTCTCAAGGATGAGAGGCACAGACAGGATAATAGTCGGTTTGATCTCCGAGAAGGCTTTGAGCAAAATCTTCGGCGAAGGAGTACGACCGATGAGGTGCGTATGACCGCCGGCTGACAGACAAGCCAGGAAATCGAATGCGCATCCGTAAGCGTGCGCCAGCGGCAAGAACGCTACGTGACGGCTGTTCGGAGATACCAGATGATGCTCCCATGCAAAACGGATGTTTCCTGCCAAGCCGTTGAGCGGCATAATAACACCTTTGCTGAAACCGGTGGTTCCGGAGGTATAGTTTATCGACGCTATCGCTTCGTTGCTTCGCTCGTCAAAGTGTACATCCTTTGCCCAATAGCCGTCGGGATGTTTGGCTTTGAACTTCTGCGCAATCGCCTCATAATTCAGCTTCTTCGGATTCAATGCCAGCGAGAACGGATGCCAGTCATTGAGGCTCACCGAAGCCAGCACATGCGGGATTTGGTCAAGATCGAATCCCTCCCAGTTGATATCGCTGATGAAAAGCAACTTGGCACCCGAATGGTTGATAATATGGATAGCATCGTTGGCACGGAAATCCTGCAAGATAGGTACGATGATAGCACCATAGGTGATAGTAGCCAGATAGACCGCGACCCAGTTGGTGTTGTTCTTACCCATCACAGCTACCTTGTCATCCTTCTTGATGCCGCATTCCTTGAAGAGGATATGCAGTTTCTCGATGTTTATAGCCAATTGTCCGTAAGTCAACGTCACGTCGGTACCATAGTCGGACACAGCCGGGCGCTCCCAGTTATCGTGGAACGCACGTTCGAACATCTTAACAAAGTTATATTGATCACCCTGCATCATAGCTCATCCCATTCATCTTCGGTTTGTACTGCCGGTTCTGCCTGCTTCGGTGCCGGTTCGGATGCCTTTGCGGAAACCACCTTGTCCACCACGTATTGGCTGTTACCGCGCCACGGCAACGTACCGCGGTAGCGTTTCCAATGCAACTTGACGCCCGTGTTGGAAATACGGTTGATCTCCTCGGCTACTTTTGCGTCATCGACGGAGAACTTAAATTCATTGGACTGAATACTTCCCTGAACGCCCTTGGCGGACTTCAAACCGGATTGGATCATCTTGCCCTCATAAGTCTTGAAGATGTAGCCCTCCCGTTGGAAATAATTAATGTCGCCTTCGTTGATTCCCTCTGCATACACAAAGAAGAATTTGATGAAGATGTAGCCTGCGAGCGCCAGAATAACGATCACAGATGTCCATGTGAGAATTTTAGCTGATGTTGTCATATTCTTGTTGATTTATTATTCAATACATCAAATCGGGCGCAAAGTTACGAATTTTTTTTCATATATGCAAGAAAAAAGTGTCATTGCTGGCACTTTTTTCTATAGTAAGACAAAATCCGACAACAGAAATGCGGTTTATTGCACTCTTTGACCGGTGATTGTGTATATTTGATCGCCGACTTGGAGGAGGAGCTGACCGTCCTTCAGGAACTTACGATTTAGCATCTCCGGCGTATGATTTTCCATACCCGATAGTCCGCAATTCGTGATGTAATCACTGTACAAGACGCGAACGCCTGTAGCGCGAATAGTAGCGGATTCGATACCGATGCCCTGCTTGTTGCCGTAATTCGTGGAGAACGTGATCGGCGAAGTGCCCGTCATACTGCCCGTATTCGTCCATGAATACTGGGTCATGGTAGTGCCGGTATTCGTCACAATATCCGTTACAGGCACACCATTTGCCGTTATATTCAATGTGTTATACTGCGTACCGCCATACGTGCGTATTTTTACGGTAATGGACTCCAGGCCGGCAAGATTCACTTCGGGCGATACCAGGGTATGTCCGGCATCGAGCAACCAATAGGAGGTATAATTGGCGTTCGTCGTCCAGCCTTCCTGATGATCTACGTCAAAGACGTAGGTAGCCGGTTCTCCGCCTTCAATGACGGTCTTTTGCGCAAAGACGGCATAGAGCGTGAGGTCTGCCGTAACAGACGGAATATCCGCAGCGGCCACATAGAGTTTCTCCGGAGCCTCGTCGCTTGCCCCTTGGATAGCAGCGTTCGTCCATCCCATGAACTCCGTGCTCACGTCAGAGCAACTGACAGGCGTTTCCGGCAGAGCCGGTATTTTCTTGTTCACAATAATGGAATCGACACGAATGATCTCTCCGTTAACAGACCATGAAACACCGTATTTGGGTTTCGGCGTAGGAGCTTCGCCATCCCGCAGACCACTGCTCACGCCGGGAATAAATTCCTCATCGGAAGAAGCCATCAACATCGACATATCCACCGCTTCTCCTGCGCGCTCTCCCCAAATATACTCCGCGAGGTACGGGTAATCAATGAAGGGGTTTCGGTTGTGCTGAAAATTGCTGACAGCATCCATACGGCGTATCTCTTTGATTGAGACAGGGTCTTGACGATGCCATTCGATGAGCACCTCTTGTTCCCATGGCTGAAACTCCAGATAGTTGTCATTCTGCATGGCGTACTTGGAGCCGACGCTGCTATTATCCAAACGCCAACCCTGGTATCTTGAGCACACGGGATCCACTCGCCCGTCAGACCAGCGACCGTAGCATGTAGCCATATAGAAATACGCACGTGCAAAATCACCTTTGTACTCATCCTTCGGCTCAAAAACGAAGAAATCCACGTTGAGCGAATCATGGTGAATTTTTCCGATGCGCAGCGAACCGGCTGTCGAGATATTGGTCTGCGGCACGCCAAGCGGATAATTGCTACGCGCACTATTGGCAGACGCATTAGACGGATTCAGGTGATAGCAATCCTTGTAGGCATCGTTCTCTGAACCACCCCACCAAGATTTCGCAAAACTATGTTCTATATTACAACCCGTAACCGCATTGCCCGGCGTGGTGAATTTATACCAATCATCGCAGTACATATCCATGCAGTACCCCTCTTCGTCACTATCCGAATAATAGAACACTGTCCATGTTTGCGAGCCATAAGGAATTGCCGTATGATCACGGATGAGGGATTTGAGGACATCCTTCAGTTCGGCATCCGAAGTACCGTTTGCACTATCGTAAAAGTCCGGCAGAAGGGCTTCAGCAAAGCAGAGCGACGAAAGCCACAAGGCTATAGTCAATAGACAAATAGACTTCTTCATGTTATTTTATGCGTTGGCCTTGGAGGTTAAACATCTGTTCGCCGATGAGGATATAAATCTGTCCGCCAACGAGCACTTTACGCGCCGTTATTTGCTCTGCCTCAATCTCCACTTCCGTCGCAGTCTGGCAGGAAGTAATATAACGGTCATAAACGGTAATCGTTCCTGATCCGCTCATTTTTACATTAACTGTAGCTATACGACGATGGTCTTTTGTGCCACCAATAGTGAATACTACCTCATTCGCACTACCTGTCCATTTGTTGGTATCAAACGTACCGACATTGGTTGTGATAGGATTCGATTTATCTCCTGTTCCATAGGTCAAATTAATCTCCGTCATACTCGGCGCAGTAACCGTCATCGTGTTACCAGCATAGCAACGGATAGCTTTACCTGTATCGTAATATTTAGGAGCATTTCCGCTACCGTTAGTGCCTTTGTCGAAGGTCAGCACTACATCTCCTTGGGTAACAGACGTCACGGCTTTGTCATTCGCAAGCCCTTTATCTGCAAATACAATCATTTCGTTAGAACTTACCGATGATCCGCCTCCAACTTGCTCTTTTTTCGCAAAAACAGCATAGAGGGTAATATTCTTCGTAATAGTCGGAATCTCGTTAGCTGCTGTATAAAGCACTGCCGGGGCATCGGAACTGGTACCCTGAATCGGAGCATTTGTCCATCCCATGAATTGGTTACTCTCCGTCGAACACGATGTCGGAGTTTCCGGCAATTCGGTAACGCTCTGGTTCTCTTCGATAGAGTCCACGCGCAACTCTTCCCCGTTAACTGACCACGTCACGCCGTACTTGACGGTCGGTGTAGGAGGCGTAGGAGGTGTGTCGTCGCCACGCCAGCCATTACTTACTCCCGGAACAAAGTTAGGATCAGAAGATGGCATCAGTTTGGACAAATCTACGGTTTGACCATGCTTTTCTCCCCAAATATATTCCGCCAAATACGGATAATCGATGAAGGGGTTGCGGTTGCCTTGCGTCTTCTGAATACCGTTGTTGCGGTCTATCTCTTTGCGCGACACCGGATCCTCGCGATGCCATTTCATCAGCAACACGATACCATATTTAGTCAAGCCCAAATGCGTAGTGGATTTGAACGCCTCGAAGATAAGCCCTCCATTTCCGGAAGTGATCGAATAAGACTCATTGCTGTATTTGGCGATCATGCCGAGATAGCCACGGGCGAAATCTCCTTTGTACTCTTCTTTAGGTTCGAAGACCGTACCGCTACAGGTAGCAGAAGTGCCAAGAAGCGTCTCCTTATCTGTAGAAATAGAAGACTTGCTGCTACCTAACTTACAGCCGTTATAAGTATAACTTACACTCTCCACTTCTCCGAACGCATACGCCGAACGACGATTGTTCACATAGCCGTCGGTAGGTACCAAGTGGAAGATGTCGGAATACATATTGTTCTTGCCACCGCCCCACCAACTCTTGGGAATCGAGTGCTCACGGTTATAGCAATCGCATTCGTCGTTATAGTTACCGCACTCGTCACCCAAGGTAAATGAACATGCACCGTACATATCCCATAGTTTGCCTGCCTTGCCTGCCTCATAATCCGGGTGGCTTGGATCGGTCGGATAAACGTCTGTAGTCTGATAGGCTGTGATTGCGCCATCATAACCCAGCGACGAGAAGCCTATATTGGTGATCGTATTCAAGGCATTATACAAACTTGTGCCCGATTTACCGTTTGCATTCGCATAATAAGCAGGGATATCGGCGGGAGCCGTTACGTCTTTAGCCCAAATGAATTGCGCTGTCAACAAGAGCGCGAGAAGAGAAATAAATTGCCTTTTCATGATATATTTTTTCAATTAGCGTGCAAAGGTAGTGCTTTTTTTGCACATATGCAAATAAAAACGGCAAAAATTGTAGTTTTTTGCCGTTTGTTAGAGTTTATGAACATTATAAGTTCGAAAACTTATAAAATCTCGTGCAAAATCTCGCTTACTGTGGGGTGCGGAAAGACCACTTGTTCGAATTCAGCAGTCGTATAACCCATACGCACAGCGAATGAAGCCGCAGCAACGAACTCCGAACACGGGTTGCCGATCATGTGTACGCCGAGCACACTGTGGTTCTTCGCATCAACGATCATCTTGCACAAACCCGTCTCGCCTTCGTTCTCTGCCATGAACCGGCCGGAGAAGGTCATAGGCAACTTGCGTACTTCCACAGGAATGGACATCGACTCCGTCTGCGCCTCGGTAATACCGACAGAAGCAATTTCCGGATTCGTATATACGACCGAAGGAATGGCATTGTATGCGATACGCTGGAGCGGTATCTGCTTAAGCATACGACCGATCGCTACTTCGGCTTGACGGCTGGCTACATGGGCTAACATGATCTTGCCCGTCACATCACCGCAGGCATAGACGTTCGGCAGGTTCGTCTTGCAAAAATCATCTATCACAATAGCGCCTCTGTTCAACTCAATATCGTGCAATGCCTCCAAGCCGTTCAGGTTCGCGCGACGACCGACGCTGACAAGAATCTTGTCTGCCTCAAACCATTCGCCATTCGCCTTTAGCCTTTCGCCATTTATCTCCTCCACTTTCGTGGAAGTGAGAATATTGATGCCGGCTTTGCGGTATTTCTCCGCCAGCACGGTTACGACCTCGGGATCCAAGTTCGGCAGAATAGAAGGCAACGCTTCAATGACCGTCACGGGCACACCGAGTTCGTGGTACAAGGTCGCAAACTCCATGCCAATCACACCGCCACCAACGATGATGATCGACTTCGGCAGTTCGGTAGCAGTCAGGGCGTCGGTACTGTCCCAAACGTGCTCATTGTCTTTGATTCCCGGGATAGGCGGCACGAAGTTCGTCGAACCCGTACAGATCATCAGATTCTCTGCTTCGTACGTCTCGCCGTTACAAGAAATCGTCACGAGTTCGTCCGTACGGCTTTCCACGCTCGCAAAACCGCTCACGAGGGTGCAATGTTCGTTGTTGAGACGCTGCTTGATACCCGCCACAAGCTTGCGGACAACGATCGTCTTGCGCTTCTGCATCGCCGCAAAATCAAACGTCACGTTCTCCGCCGTCACACCGTATTTCTGCGCGTGCGTAGCGTTATAATATTGTTTGGCGCCGTACAAGAGCGATTTGGTCGGAATACAGCCCACATTGAGGCATGTTCCTCCTACCGCATTTTGCTCAAAGAGAATCACATCTTTGCCGGCTTTGGAAGCCTTCTCTGCGGCAGTATAGCCCGCAGGGCCTCCGCCTATGATTGCTAAAAAATATTGCATATTTTTAACGTTAAACTGTTATTTGTTTTTTATTCGTATCTCCGGCGTTGTTTGTAAGACGATTGAATTAGCCGGCACGTCTTGTGTCAGCCACACGTTACCGCCGATGACCGTGTCGTGACCAATGCGCACTCGACCAAGGATAGAGGTATTCGAATAGACGGTCACATTATTCTCCAATATCGGGTGACGAGGGATGTCTTTCGGCTTACCGTTCTCATCATATTCGAAGTTCTTCGCGCCCAGCGTAACACCTTGATAGAGCACAACATGCGAACCTATAATAGCCGTTTCGCCGATCACGACACCTGTTCCGTGGTCTATACAGAAAGAATCCCCTATCTGCGCAGCGGGATGGATGTCGATACCCGTTCGTGCGTGCGCCAACTCCGTCAGCATACGCGGGATACGCGGTACTCTCAGATTATACAGCACATGTGCCGCACGAAAATGAATCATCTCGTACGTCAGCGGATAACTCAAGATCACTTCTCCGCGATCCGTTACGGCAGGGTCATTGTGCAACACGGCATCTACATCCGTGTTCACCAATCGCGCGATAGACGGTATTTCCGCCCAGAAAGCATCAGGTAGGCATAAATCCGCAGGTGCCTTCACCGCCGGAAAATACTCCGGAAAGATGACGCTCTGCAAGTGCGCTACCAATTGCTTCAACTGTCCTATGGTAGGTATCTTTTCCATTCTCCAATCTTCAATTTACAATACACTCAGGTATCGTTCGCCCGTATCGGGCAGCAATACCACGATCGTTTTGCCTTTATATTCCGCTTGTTGGGTCAATTGCAATGCCGCTGCATATGCCGCTCCGCTGGAGATGCCCACCAGCAGACCATTCTCTTTGGCAAGGCTGCGAGCAGCAGCAAAAGCGTCTTCGTCGGAAACAAGGATTACACGGTCTATATACCCAGCCTGATAGATTTCCGGCACAAAGTTAGCGCCTATTCCTTGTATTTTATGCGCACCCGAACGCCCTTCCGTGAGCACAGGCGAAGAAGCCGGTTCGACAGCAATGACCTCAACCGTGAAGTTCTTCTCTTTCAGCGCGCGCCCTACTCCGCTTACGGTTCCTCCCGTACCTACGCCGGCAATGAACACATCCACTTGTCCGTTGGTATCTTCCCAAATTTCCTGCCCTGTTGTCGCATAATGAACAGCAGGATTAGCCGGGTTCGTAAACTGCCCTAAAATAACTGCATTCGGTGTCTCGTCGCGCAGTTGCTCCGCTTTCGCGATTGCTCCTTTCATCCCTTCTGCGCCGGGAGTCAGCACAAGCTCTGCACCGTACGCCGCCAACAGATTTCGCCGCTCCACGGACATCGTTTCCGGCATCGTCAGCACAACACGGTAGCCTTTGAGCCGACCTATCCATGCAAGTCCCACACCGGTATTGCCGCTGGTCGGTTCAATGATCGTTGCACCTGCCTGCAACACCCCACTCCGCACCGCGTCTTCTATCATCGCGAGCGCTGTACGGTCTTTCACCGACCCGCCCGGATTGAACCGTTCCAATTTCAGCAGCAAACCCGGTTGTACTTCCAACATCGGCGTCTTGCCGATTAGCTCTATGAGATTTTTTACGACCATTTTAACAGTTTAACAATTTAACGGTTTAACGCACGCAAGTATATGCGTACCGCCTCTGCTACCATCTCGGAGCAGGGGCGTTTCTCGTAGTACTCCGGTGTACGCTCTGCAGGCTTTGGATCATCTCCCGTAACCTGTAACCCGTAACCCATAACCGCTCCTCTTGGCGCAAGTCCAAGCAGTTCCGCGCAGATCAGCGAACCGTATTTGCCTTTGAACTCACCGGCCAGTTGCTGCACAAACGCGTAGTTCGCCATCTTGCCTTCGTTGTCGTGCGGCGTCGCACTGCCTTTTTCTAAGCCTGCGAGCATAAACATACCGCTGGCAGCGCCGCAGACCATACGCATACGACCTATTCCGCCGCCGAAAGACGCGGACAACCGCAATGCCAATTGCTCATCCTTTATGTCGTACAAATCCGCGCAAGAAGCGAATACTGCCTGTGCGCAGTTATACCCCTGTTTGAATAAGTCTTGCGATTTCTGCGCACGCTCTTCAATCTCTTCGTTCGTCATTATACCAATCTTCTAATTTTGTATTAAACGTCTTACGATCCATCGTCTGCGCCCAGCGACGCACATCCTCCGTATGATCCTCGAAATGCATGGTCACCGTACGGCGCCATTTCCACTGTTTGGGCTTTAGTTTCGAGTATCGGCTGCTTTCCAGCCCGCGCATTCTGCATAGGATCACGCGCACGCCCGCAGGCAATTCCTTACATACCTCGTACGCCATGCGTCGGTTGCCGATCACCTCTTTGTCGATGGTCTTGACGTGGCCGGAAGGATAGAAACACAACTGTTTGCCGGTAGCCAAGCTGTCAATGGCAATACGGCTCAACTGCCCTGCCGCTTCCGCTTTCGCTTTCAGTCCTTCGCCATCCGCCTTTAACATATCCGGCACTTCGATAGCATCCGCCATGCGCAACACCCTACCGGCGATTTTCCCGCGCATGAAGCGCTCATCTACCATCGGACTGATCGGCAACCACCACTCTTCGCTGAACAGCAGCAGCGGATCAACGTACGCCGTGTGGTTCGGCAGTACCAGATGTACGCTGTTATCCCGCAATACCTCTTCTCCTGTAACCTGCACATCGTAGTGCAAATGAAAGAGGAACTTGCATATCTTTCCGAATGTAAATCGATTCATGCCGCAAAGGTACTGCTTTTTTTTGACATACGCAAATAAAATTCAAAAAAACATGCAGAGGACTGACAAAATGGCAGACGAGGAGGGATGGCATGAGATTTGAGAGTTGATAGTTGACAGTTGATAGTTGACAATTGACTGTTGATAATTGAGAATTATTAACTAAACGAGATACAGCTATGAATAACAACAATTCCAACAACAATGAAAACCTCAAGAAGTTCGCGATCAATTTGTGTGAGCGGGCAAGAGAGGGCAAGTTAGACCCTGTTATAGGCAGGGATGACGAAATACGGCGGGTATTACAAATACTGAGCCGGAGAACGAAGAACAACCCTATTCTGATCGGTGAACCGGGTGTCGGCAAGACCGCTATCGCGGAAGGGCTGGCGCACCGAATCGTGCGCGGAGACGTACCGGAGAACTTGAAGAAGAAACAGATTTACTCCCTCGATATGGGAGCGTTGATTGCAGGCGCGAAATACCAGGGCGAGTTCGAAGAGCGTCTGAAAGGCGTTGTGAACGAAGTCGTGGCTGCCGCGGGCGAGATCATATTGTTTATTGATGAGATCCACACGCTGGTAGGTGCGGGTAAGAGTAGCGGTGCTATGGACGCAGCGAACATCCTAAAGCCGGCGCTGGCGCGTGGTGACTTGCGTGCGATCGGTGCGACGACGCTGGACGAGTATCAGAAGTATTTCGAGACCGATAAAGCGCTGGAGCGGCGGTTCCAAAAAGTGATGGTCGATGAACCGGACGAGGCAGCGACGATCAGTATTCTGCGTGGTCTCAAAGAGCGGTACGAGACACACCACAAAGTGCGTATCAAAGATGACGCGATCATTGCGGCTGTAAGCCTGAGTGCACGGTACATAACCGACCGTTTCCTTCCGGACAAAGCGATAGACCTGGTGGATGAAGCGGCAGCCAAGTTGCGTCTGGAGGTCGATTCGAAGCCGGAAGAGATCGATACGCTGGATCGGCAGATCAAGCAATTGGAGATCGAGCGCGAGGCCATCAAACGCGACAAGAACGAAGCCAAGCTTGGCGAGATTGAGAAGCAGCTTTCAGATCTCAAAGCCAAATCGGACGAGCTCAATGCGCGCTGGAACAAAGAGAAAGGCTACGTAGCCACGATTCAGAATGAAAAAGCGCGTATTGAGGGCTTGAAACATCAGGCGGAAGTAGCGGAGCGCGAAGGAGATTACGGCAAAGTAGCGGAGATCCGGTATAGTCAGATCCCTGCCGCGGAAGCGAACATCAAGAACGCGCAAGAGGCATTGCACGCCATCAGCGACCAAGCTCTTATCAAGGAGGAAGTCGATGAAGACGACATCGCCGAAGTAGTAGCTCGCTGGACAGGTATTCCGGTAGCGAAGATGATGCAGAGTGAGCGCGATAAGTTGCTACATTTGGAGGAAGAGCTGCATAAGCGTGTCATCGGTCAAGACCAGGCGATTGAAGCCGTGAGCGATGCGATAAGACGTAGCCGTGCCGGCCTGCAAGACCCCAAACGACCTATCGGTTCATTTATCTTCTTAGGCACCACCGGTGTCGGTAAGACCGAATTGGCGAAAGCACTCGCGGATTACCTGTTCGACGACGAGAACATGATGACGCGTATTGATATGAGCGAGTACCAGGAGAAGTTCAGTGCGACGCGACTCATCGGTGCGCCTCCGGGATACGTAGGCTACGACGAGGGCGGTCAGTTGACCGAGGCTATCCGTCGCAAACCCTACTCTGTCGTGCTGTTCGATGAGATCGAGAAAGCCCATCCGGATGTGTTCAATGTGCTGCTGCAAGTGCTGGACGACGGTCGTCTGACGGATAACAAAGGGCGCGTGGTGAACTTCAAGAACACGCTGATTATTATGACCTCGAACCTGACGGAAGAGCAGTTGCGGGCGAGCGTACGGCCGGAGTTCATCAACCGTATCGACGAGATCATCCATTTCAGCGAGCTGAGCGAGAACGACATCAAAGCCGTAGTGGGTCTGCAAGTGAGCAGGATTCATAAGATGCTTGAGGGTCAAGGTATCGACTTGCGTGTGACGGACGACGCGATCGACTACATCGCCAAGGAAGGCTACGATCCGCAGTTCGGTGCTCGGCCTGTCAAACGGGCATTGCAACGCCTCGTGCTCAACGAGTTGAGCAAGTCGATCATCGGCGGCAAGGTCGATTCCAACAAACCGGTGATTGTAGAACTGCGCGACGGCGAGTTGAAGTTCCGCAACTAACGTTCAGACGGGCTCGGAGTAAGGGTCATCCAGTCGATGTCCATATATCCGGAATCGTTGATAGGCTGGCGGTTGCGAATGGCATAGAAACCCACCTTGGCACCTATCCATTCGCCTGCCACTGCCCGAAACGATTCATCCACCAAGTCCCAGGAGCGTCCGTCGCTGGAAATAAAGAACTTACAGCGTTGCTCGCGATCCATAATGACGCGGACATACCACCACTGTCCATCCTTCGGGATGGGCAGTGTTTTTGATTTCCGCCCGTGGACGATGAGTCCGGCTTCTTCGTTCTCCGCATTCTTGGGATTCGGAGTGAAACGCACCCGCGCGTCGAAAGTGAACGTGGTGTTCGCAGGGATTTTGCGGAGCAGCAGGTTCGTGGCTGTTTGGACTGTGTCGGCAGGATAAGTGAACAAGCGGAGGTACGACGAATCGATGTTACAATAGAAACAGACGGGTTTCTTATTGCCGCTCCACTGCCATTCGGGCGCAAGGAAACGGGTGTCGAACTCGTCTCTTGCCGGCACGACACGTTTGCCATCGTCCTTGATGTACCAGTCTTCCACAACGCGCATCGGTCTGCCTTCATCGCCGATGACCGGCCACCCTTTGCGCCATTTGAGCGGTTGCAGGTGCACAATTCGTCCCGCTGCGCCGACATCCTGGAAATGCCAGAACCAGTCTTCGAACCATGCGCCTTGATGCGGGCCGTTGACATCCGTCGTGTCCTGCTCCAATACGCGTTGTACTTCGTACGGGCCATAGGGTGACTTACTGCGCAGACACAGTTGCCAACCGGTTTTTACGCCTCCGGCGGGACAGAAGATATAGTAATACGCATTGCGTTTGTAGAACTTGGGTCCTTCGCAAGTGGGGTTGTCCGGATGACCGTCAAACACGATCTCATCGTCCTTGATGACCGACAAGCCGTCTTTGCTCAGTTCGCACACAGCCAGCAGCGATTTGATGCCTGCGCGGCTGCCGGCATACGCATGAACGAGGTAACAATGCCCCTTTTCGTCCCACAACGGACAGGGGTCAATCAGCCCTTTGCCGGCTTTGACGAGCACCGCCGGTTCCCATGCACAAGGGATAGACTCGGCGGGAGCAGAACGGATACAGAAGATACCGATGTCCGGATCGCCGTAGTAGATATAGAATCGTCCCTGATTGAAACGCAACGATGGTGCCCACACGCCACAGCCGGCAGGACAACCGTCAAGATGACCGTAACCCGGGATAGTATCCGGCAGAGCAGCATCCGCGTACTCCCAATGCACCGCGTCTTCGGAGCGCAAGATCTGCAAACCCGGCGTACACGCAAACGTGCTATAGGTCATATAATAGTACTTGCCCAGACGAATAACATCGGGATCCGAGTAGTCGTACGGCAGGATAGGATTCACGAACGCTTGTAATGGCGAAAGGTGAATGGCGAAAGGCGAAAGGCACGACACTATCAATGCAAGGAGGAGGCGTTTCATATCAGTTCTTGTTTTTGAGTATGATCCAAATGATGACCGGCGCACCGAAGAGGGCGGAGACGGTAGAGATCGGCAGAGGATAGATGAACAGCGAGCACAGCACATCGCACACGAGCAGCAGACATGCGCCGATGAGCGCCGAAGCAGGAATCGAGACGCGGTGGTTGGAGGTATGGAAGATACCCCGCGCTATATGCGGCACTGCCACGCCAATGAACGCTATCGGACCGCAGAAAGCCGTTACACCGCCCGCTAACAGACCGGTTGCCAACACAATATATATACGCGTGCGCGATACATTGATGCCGAGTCCGCGCGCGTAGTCTTCGCCCAGCAGCAAGCCGTTGAGGGGTTTGAGCGCCACGAGCACAAAGAGTGCGCCGAGCAGCAGAATCGGTATCAACATCTGCATATCACTCCACCCTACGCTACTGAGCGAACCGAGTGTCCAGACAATGAACAGCTTGAGGGCATCAGGGTTCGCGAAGTTCTGCAGCAGACTCACCAGCGCTCCGGCGATCGAGCCGAACATCATGCCTACGATGAGCAGACTCACATTACTCGTCACGCGCCGACTGACCGCCAACACCAACAGCAGTACCGCGATAGCACCGATACAAGCTGCAAAAGGAATACCTATCACCTGTAACCCGTAACCCGTTACCCCTGACAACATCGTCAGCAGAGCGACACCGAGGCTGGCACCGGACGACACACCCAGCGTATAAGGGCCGGCGAGCGGGTTGCGGAACAAGGTCTGCATGATCAAACCCGATACCGACAGTGCCGCACCTGCCATTATGGCGGTCACAGCTTTCGGCAAACGGATCGCGTGCAAGATCTGCTGCTCCATCGGGGACAGATGATCCCCGAACGGCCAGATCCATATACTGCCGCTACACACATCCAGACCGAAAAAGAGCACTAACAAGAGCCCTAAAATGATGAATATACAGGTATTTCTTTTCATTTCCGCTGCAAAATTACGAAAATATTTTGATATATGCAAAAAAAGCAGTACCTTTGTGCGTTTTTTTGATAAATAGTATGTCAGTACACGTTCAAAATAGCCGAATGACGACAGCCAAACTGCGTCAGATGAAGGTCAACGGCGAGAAAATCGCCATGTTAACGAGTTATGATTTTACGCTTGCTTCGCTGGTGGATGAAGCGGGCATCGACATGTTCCTCGTCGGGGACAGCGCCAGCAATGTGGTGTGCGGAAACCAGTACACGCTGCCTATCACGGTCGATGAGATGATTTTCCTTACCAAGGGAGTTGTACGTGCGGCGCAACACGCGCTGGTCGTATGCGACATGCCGTTCGGCAGCTACCAGATAAGCGAAGAGGAAGCCGTGCGCAATGCGATCAAGATCCTCAAAGAGAGCGGATGCGATGCCGTAAAGCTGGAAGGCGGAGAAGAGATCCTTCCTGCTATCCGTCATATGATTCAGGCAGGTGTGCCGGTGATGGGTCATCTGGGACTGACGCCGCAGAGCGTGAACCAGTTCGGCGGCTACGGCCTGCGCGCCAAAGAGGAGGCGGAAGCGGAGAAGCTGCTGCACGATGCCAAGCTGTTGGACGAAGCCGGTTGTTTCTCTATCGTGCTGGAGAAGATCCCTGCCGCTTTGGCAGAGCGCGTAACGAAAGCCGTTTCCTGTCCTGTCATCGGTATCGGTGCCGGTAACGGATGCGACGGACAAGTGCTCGTGCTGCACGACATGCTGGGGCTGAACCAGGGCTTCAAACCGAAGTTCCTGCGCCATTTTGCCAAGCTGGCAGACGAAGTAAAAACGGCCGTCAATACGTATATTGAGGCCGTTAAGGATTGCTCCTTCCCTTCCGCAGAAGAGAGTTATTAACGAATCTTTAGCACTTTCTTACCGCGCTCTACTACGATGCCGCGGTACGAATCATCTACCGGTCGTCCGAGGAGGTCAAACGCCTGCTGGTCGGCCGGTTCATTGGTTACGCCATCCAAGAGATAGGTAGGACCAACCGGCAGTTCACCGTCATACTGGAGCGTCAGACTCAGCAGCTTGGGCTGCCCCCACTCCATGATATTTTGTGCGCGCAGCGTATAGATGCCCGCGGTCACATCCGTCAGATTCCATTTGGTTTCGCCCGTCTCCGTCACTTCTCCTTCTTCCCATGACGCAGGCAGGGCATAGGTCTCCTCGTTCTCCGTCAGTTGGAGTTGCCACTGGTGACCATTCGGATAGGAGCCTTTCGCCGACACGATATAGTTACCCGGGAAACGCAATTCGACTTGCCATTCCGCCCAGCGCTCCGTGTTCGGTGCATCGTCCGGACCGAAATCGAAATAATCGGTATTGTACCAAGTCATGTCATCGCTGTAGGCATCGACGTTAGCCTTGTTCAGCGTACCTGGCAGCAGCACTACTCCTTCGGGCGGAGGCGGTAACTGCTTGCCGGTAATGGTGACGGAAGCGTTGAGGGCGTTCATACCCGTTCCGGCATCCCATACGTTTTCGTTGGCAAAGCGTACCGCAAAGCGCGCGTCACCCGCAATCGTCTCATAAGCATCGGGCAAATAGAGATAGAGGTCGTATGTCCCTTCCGGCACATCGGTCGGCACGGTCAGTTGCTCGTTCACCGCTGTGATCTCGCCGTTCGGCAACCAGCTGCGCGGGTCTGATTCCATCCGTATGCTGTACTCTGCGCTACCTGCTTTCAGCACGATGTACGCCGGACGCTCGTTGTACAACGGCGCATAACCCGCATTGCGAATGTTCAGCTGCACGGATAACTTACCGCCCTGCGCTGCCTCCTCGTCGAACATACCGTTCACCAGTTGGTAGCGGTAGCCCATCTTGCGGTTCAGTTCGTCGAACGTACCGTTCCCACGCCACATGCTCGTCACCTCCGGCGAGTAATAACCGTTGATGAACGACCAGTGCATACGGCTCATCTCGGCTGTCGTCTTGTCGTAGGTAGCCCATTCTGCTGCCAGCTCTTCATCCTCAATATCCGTCTCGCCGCCCATCGGCACATAGAACGTCTCCTTCGCTACATACGGCTTCTGCGTGGCGGTGTCGCTATAGGTGCCCATGTTGTCGTAATTATACAGGAAGGCATCGTTGTGGTGTCCCAGACGCGCTTTGGGGATGTCGGTATAAGCCTCTTCGGCGGTCAACGGCTCTGTGTCACCCACGTAACCTGTCTTGAAGAGCGGCGTACGCAACTGCACATAGCGGTCGGTCGGCACAGCAGCCAGCAACGCATCCACCACCGCACGGCGGCTCTCGTTCATCGTGCTCACTTTGTTACCGAAGTTATCCGAGTAGTACCACTCGCCCCATGCGCCCACGAAACCGGCTTCGAACACATAGATCACATCGGCGTTGGACTGCCAATGACTCGCGAACTGGCTGATGTGGCTCTGCACGATCTCCAGCGTGGCGTCCTTACCCGACTCGACACCTTTGTTCTTATACGTCTCTTCGGTGTAGGCGAAACGGAGGATACATTTCATACCTAAATCACGCAGCACCTGCATGTCCTCATCGAAGCCCTCGAGCACAGCGGAGGGGATTGTGGAGGTTGTACGGAAATTCTCCAGGTTGTACAACACCAGTACCATTGAGATATTGTCGTCAGACTTCAACTCTTTCAGAAAATTCTCATTCCCTTTGACCACATTCGGAGTGCTCGCGGACACTTTTTCACTGAGTTCGGTAATAAACCCGCGCTCAGGGTTCGGGAAAATAGAGGAATTGTCTGCCGTGTAATTAACTTGGTTGCTACCAAAGACCATTTGGCTGCACACCAAAAGCAAAAGAAGGATGTGTTTTTTCATACTTTATTAAATTTTGCATGCAAAATTACTACAAATATTTGAAATATACAAGGATTTTAACAAAAAAATGCAAATTTATTTGAATTTTGTGCTACAAAGCCTTGTTATTTGCACAATTGTGCGAACGTAAATTCGGTGGGACCCGCTTGCGGGAGGACCGAAGTTACGACAAATATTTGTTTGCTTTTTTTTGAAATATACAAGGATTTTAACAAAAAAATGCAAAAAAACGTAAAAAACGCCCATTTCTGAGCGTTTCCTGTCCACTGAAAATCTTCAATCTTCAATCTTCAATCTTCAATTTTCAATCCCCGATCGGATCACCACTCGCGTCATAGTTCCCGTTCAGCTTGTGCATCGCGTAGCCGAACAAACTTCCGATCTTGTGCTGAGCATTGTACTCTGCTACCAACTGGGTCTTTTGCTCGCTCGTGCCAGCCAGAATCGCTCGTACAGCCGCCGACACCTTCGCGAAACGTGCTCGCGCAGCAGCCTGGTTCACGCTCGGCTCCTTCGTACTCGGGTTACACAACTTGCCGGTCGATACCTTTCCGGTTTTCTTGTTCGTGCGGAAATAGACATCGCTGTGCTCGCACACTTTCTTGCTCATACTCTTGATGAGCTCCATAGGCTTAATCTCTGCCATAAAAATAGTTAGGTTTAGGTTTGTGACCGCCCCGCTTGGTCTATGTATCGACCAATCTTGGGCGATCGGGTTAATAATATTTTGTTAATTATCCGGCATATTATGCCGGCTTTTTGGATCATTTTTGGTCTTTTTGGACTTCCTGTATTTCTCAACGAATCGCTCTTGATTCTCCTGTTCGCCTTCCGTCTTCACATGCCTGCTCCTGTTCGGACACCGCTGCACAACTTGTTTGCCTTTGTACATCCTAAAGTAGTATCCGTCTTTCCTCAGCTGTCCTCTCAGCGTTTCTATGGGTATAATCAGTTCTGCTATCATATTTCTCCTTTCTTTTGTTAGGTGCTCGTCACGTCAGGGACGAGGTCTCCTCGCGACCATTTCGCGACCATCCCGTACGTCACTGTACAATCGCAATAAAAACACCGGACTTCCATTCTTTATGGGGACCCCGACGGAGGCTAGCATTTGTACCTCCGTCGGGGAGAGGAGAATTCGAGACAACCACATGAGTTACGCAGTAACGAAATCGTTGATCTCTGAATTCGACGACAAAGATAGTGTCAAAGTAACTTTAGTGTTCCACTTCAAGCGAAAATTTTATCAAAAAATCGTATTTTTTTCGTTTTCGCGCTTGATTAAAGAACCATTTGATGATGATATATACCCGTTCAGAACTCATTCCATGTTTCTCTGCCACTTGCTTTCGCGCCTCGTAAGCCGGAACCCCCTTGTCTCGTGCCACAAAGTAGTCATCCACCACAGCCTGATTCCTTACTTCGATCTCATGCCGTTTCTTCGACATCCGAAACTCATTCGGCTCTCGTACCAAATACGGAACATCATACAATGGATACGCGCTCATTGATTTTTTTCCTTTCTTTTTAATAGCTTTTAACAGCGTCTGTTTTCGCCGGATATTATCCGGCATCACCAATCCCGTACCCACTCAAGACCAAACAGTTCCATCGTAGCACGGGTACAGATTTTATAGAAACCCTGGTAACGAACCTGCACAAGATCACCGCCTTCATCGCCTTTCAGAAACTCCGGTTGTAGTTCTTTCGCTTGCCGGATGTTTTCCTTGATGGCTCGGATCGGATCATAGTGTACAAACGCTCTCTCTGCCAACTTGCGCGAGATGTTGTAGAAAGCGCAGTGTTGTTCTTCTTCGCTGAGGGTCTCCCAATAGCGCCGAGTGCCTTCTTCCTTTCGGTGGCTTGCTCCATTTTCAAGGAGTAGTTGCCATATATCATTAAAATCAATCATAATTCAAAAAATAGGTGGTGGTGGTAAAGGTTCGCTTGGGGATTTAGGGGCATAGCATACACTCTACCACCACCAACTTTTTTCTTTATAATTTTCTTTTACGTCGCTTTTCTTTTATGCCTTTCTTTTACCCCTCCCCTATAACCTGTAACCTGTAACCCGTAACCCGTAACCTGTAACCCCTCTTCCTCTTCCCGCTCGACAAAAGGGTCCCAGTACTTGTAGGGCTCATACCAATCGTTTCTCATCGCTTTACTTTAAGGGTACGTTTGACCTCAAAACGCAAATACGGATGATTGCTGATCAGTTTGGCTACCTTTAACCGACGATCCGCGGTCAGTTCTGCCATCTTGCGGCTCAATGCCGCTTTCTGGTCGTCTATCGCATAGATCTTGGCAAAGTCTTTACCGTCAAAGCGCTTGCCTTCCTCATCCACCAGGATAGGCGTCTTCTTGATCTCGACATAGTACTTACCGCCTTCGTGCTCGAACTCTTTGCCGTTCTCGTACTCCACCGGGTGCATTTGTTGCGCTTCTTCGATACCGAAAGCAGCGAGGCCTTTCCGACCCTCTTTCTCATCGCCTTTGACAAGCAGTTCCTGCGCATCGCCGATGATTGCACACACACGGTTCATCTGCAACGCATCCACCGATGCTTCCTGCTCTAACATGTCCGCCTGCAGCAGCACTGCCACATGCTTTGCATCCAATACTCCGTTACCGATCAACTTGATCGTTTCTACATTTAATGTTGCCATAATTAAACCTTTGTTTATTAGCGTCGGATTCTATCCGACTTTTGTTAAAAAATTATGGCTGGCGCCAGCCGTTTGTTAGCTGTATTTTGGAGTTCCCGTCGTGTGAGCGCTCAGCGAACTAAGAAATCCGCTGCAAAATTACTGCTAATTTCGTTAAGTTGTCGGAACTGAGTTCCACTTTTGCATTTTGGCGTATTATTTTCCGTATTTGTCGCTCGTCAATACCGAAAATTTCTTCCAAAAACACATAGGCTTGCATAAAACCGAAGCCTTCATGGTTGGTCAGTTCGTAGAAAATAGTGGAAATAAGAGCGTTGCGTTTCGTCAGACGCAATGCTCTGTCTGTTGCATCTTTTTTCATTCCTTTTGCTTGTTTTAAGATTCTTCTTTTGCGGGCTCTGTCCCGTATTAGTCGGCATTGTCTCCGTTCATTTTCTCGGCATTGCATGCCGATTCCAACAAGCAAAAAAAGGCGGTGCTCTCGCCCGATTCATCCGCCAAGTTTGGCGGATTTCCGCCACGTATATGCATAAAAAAAGAGACGGCTCACGCTGAACGCGAACCGCCTCAGAGAGATAGAAATGTAAGTGTATTTATTTCACCTCTTGACCGGTGATGGTGTAAATCTTTCCGTCACGCCGGATGAGGAGTTGACGGTTACGGAGGATTTTTGTATCACGTACAGGATTATTTATTTCATCTATGTCTGTTGGCGGATCGATTTCGCCTTCAGTAATAGCCTCATAATTATAGAACTCATCCCAAACATACGCCTGTTTATAGTCGTTTATCGCATTCTGAGGGACATAAACAGGAATAGATCTTTTCACATTATAGAAAGCATTGGAAACAGTAGTAGGCGGCTCGAAAGCATAGGATGTGATTGACTCCATTTTACTGCAATTATAAAAAGCCAGTTTCCTATGCTCTTAACGCTCTTGCCTATTGTCGCAGAGGTCAACGATGTGGATTCATAACATAGACTGTCCGGAATAGCCTCTACTTCTTCGGATAATGCTGCACGGAGAAGGTCGGCGGCATTGGAGCCGTTGGCATTGATGGTGATGTCTCGGTGATGATCAATGTGGATTGCTCCGGGTGCGTAATTGTAGTTGCTCATGCTCTTTTGGTTTTCATAA
>Ga0310690_10002229_pt1 | contig 32097 bp, 16 predicted proteins | sample AusTroGonzalo_MG_2_FD_207661 | JGI IMG/M metagenome (GOLD analysis project Ga0310690, IMG submission 207661) | Bovine rumen microbial communities from tropical cattle in Woodstock, Queensland, Australia - Gonzalo_04 (v2) (version 2) | ecosystem: Host-associated > Mammals > Digestive system >...
GGGTGAGGACAAGCACCCCGAGGAAGGACGCACCATGCGCCGTGAGACGGCAACGAGCGTCTACGACTCCGTACAGGTCATGAGACCCGACGACATGCCGAACACACCGGTTTGGAACTATTTCCGCAATCGCGGTACGAATATGGCCATCCTGAAGGACGACTCTCCTTCACCGATGATCCACTTCCTGCCCATGTTCATGAAGATGAACAAGTTTACCAATGAAGACTTGGAACTGCTGACCAACCATCAGGCCAACAATGTGAACGAGGCTTGGGTGAACGGTCAGAAGGTCATTGAGCGCGATATCACTTGTAAGAACGGTTATGTTCAGAAGGTGAACGGTGTGATCGAGGCATCACCCAACATGGCCCAGATTATTCACCAGCACGCCAACATGTCGGACTTCGCCAAGATGATGGACCGCTTCAGCGCGCCCTTCCGTAACGATGCAGCCACCAAGGAGTACAACCGTTTGTATAACACGGAAGACTCTGTCTATGTGCTGCGTTATTACAACGATCAGACAGCCCAAAAGAATGAAAACAGGGATGATAATGGTTACTATTATCTATCTCCCGGCGGTGAGAAAGTCAGAGACCTGTTGAAATTCGACCCGGGATGGAACCAGTATATCAGTAGTTCAGGTGATGCAAACATGAACTACGATGCCGGTGCCATGTTGGTGCCCACCAACGCCGCAATTGAGGAATGGTGGAACAACGAGGGCCGCGACTTCCAAGAGGAATACGGCACCATCGAGAATCTGCCCATCGAGGCGGTAAAGAGTCTGATTCGCGTGAACCAGTTACCCGTCTTGACAGAGGCCATTCCCTCGAAGTTCGATCAGATCCTGAACGATGCGAAGGTTGAGATGAACGTCAAAATAGCAGACGTTGACTCTGTCTTCATGGGTTGTAATGGTGTGATTTATATGACCAACAAACTATTCACGCCTGCAGAGTTCGCAGCCGTGTCCGGTCCCGCTATGGCCCACCCGACTTTGCTGAAGATTATCTACACCTACATCAAGAGCGAGAACTACCTGCCCTACCTGCTTTCTATGGACTCAAGGTATAGCCTGATTCTGCCCACGAACACGGCTATGCTGAGATTCATCGATCCGTACAGTTACGGTAAGAAAGTGATTGACGGCAAGGAGGCTCCACAGGTAATGGAGATTTTCTATGACCAGGCTACACAGAGCATCAGAGCCTACAGATATGACAGTACGGTCGACACAGACGGTACGATTACAATCGATGAAAGTACCAGACTGTCTGTCAGCAGCAGTCTTATCAGCAGTTGCATGAAGCGACTGATTGACCAGTTGATCATCGTAGGCGACGTGGAGGACGGTCACGAATACTACAAGTCGAAGGGTGGTACGCCTCTCCGCGTGTCCAGAACCGCCGACGGCCGTATCGCCTTTGCCGGCGGCTGGCAGATCAACCACAATCAGGTGCTGCCTGTTAATTCAGAAGATGTATACAACAAGGAGAATGGTAAATCCTATGTCATCAACCAGATTCCTCTTACCACTGACAAGTCGGTCTATATGACGTTGGAAGAGTATAAGGAAGAGGGCAAGGATACGTTGTTCCTGAGCCTGCTCGACAACGACGGTGCCGACCTTCTGAATGCCAAACTGAGGGGCAGTTATGACGCTGCCAAATGGGCAAAGGGTGAGAACAAGAACATGACCCTGTTTGATAACTATAATTATACGGTATACGCGCCCACGGATAGAGCCATTCAGGAACAGATCGACAAGGGCATCCTGCCGACCTGGGAAGACTATGAGTCGATGACTGAGGAGAACTGTGGTTCTGAAGAGGCTGCCGAACAAGCCAAGTCTGTCATCAAGAACATCATCGTGAATTTCCTGCGCTACCACGTTCAGGACCACGCCGTACTTATTGGCATGGCTCCCGAGAAATATGACGAGGAAGAGCAAAACGGTGCCACTGTGAAGGTGCCGAGATACGAGAACATCTACGAGACGATGAAACGTAATAACGAGACCGGTCGATTTGTTCCTCTGACTGTCAACAACGCTCCCGGACAGATGTGGGTTAAGGACGCTATCGGCAACAAGTACAGCATCGTCACGAGCAACGGCCTCTACAACCGTATCTGCCGTGAATACTGGTTCAAGGAAACCGGTGAGTGTTACATGGCCTCGGATGCCGTCATCCAGCAGATTGACGGCGTTCTGCAATACGAAGCAAATCCGACGCCCTGGAGAGAATTAGTCAAGAAAGTAATTAAGAACTAACAATCAGGAACGCAAATTATGATTACTTTTAAAAGATATATCATTGCGATATTAGCGTTGATGGCGACAATGGCCGTAAGCGCACAGACTCCGATCACGTCAGTTCACGGAAGTGTCAGCGATGACATGGGCCCATTGATGGGCGCCACCGTATGTGAGATTGACGGTAACGGACGTATTATTGAATCAACCGTCACCGACCTGACCGGTAACTTCACCATGAGGGTAAGAAACCCGAAGGACCGCATCCGCTTCAGTTATGTCGGTATGAAGACCGTCACCCAACCTATCAACAAGACGACCTTCAAAATCATGATGCAGAATGCTACCCAACTGAAGGAAGTGACCATCAAGTCACAGAAGCGCGTGAACGGTAACGGTCTGCCCATCCCGCAGCGAGAGGTGGCCAACGCCACACAGACCTTCTCAATGAAAGAGGTGGAAGGTATGGCATTCACCACTGTTGACGAGGCGCTGGCCGGACGTATTGCTGGTCTTGACATCGTTGGAAACTCCGGTGACCTGGGTTCCGGTTCTACCATGCGTCTGCGTGGTGCCTCTACCCTCTCTACCCTGACCGATGCCAACCCGCTGATCGTGGTCGACGGTAACGTGCGTCAGGTAGACCTCTCTACTTTTGACATGAACACTGCCAACAACGAGCGTTTCGCTGAACTGCTGAACATCAACCCTGAGGATATCTCCGACATCCGCGTGCTGAAGGATGCTGCCGCTACGGCCATCTACGGTTCACAAGGTGGTAACGGTGTGATCGAGTTGACCACCAAGCGTGGTGCCCGTGGTAAACCCAGACTGCAGTACTCTCTGAAACTCACAGGCACTTATCAGCCAAAGGGTTATGACCTGCTGAACGGTGACGACTACACCATGTTGCTGAAGGAGAGTTACTTCAATCCTGAGCAGAGCGATGCCGCTTCTAATATCCCTGAGTTGAACTACGATCCCTCGTTCTCTGAATACGAGCAGTACAACAACAATACCGACTGGCGTGACGCCGTCACCCAGTGGGGTCTCCGCCAGAACCACTACGTCACCGTGAGCGGTGGTGGTGAAAAGGCTCTCTTCCGTATCGGTGCCGGTTACGACCATGAGACTGGTACGATCATTAAGCAGAAACTGCAGCGTTTCTCTACCCGTGTCGCCCTCGACTATAATGTCAGTGAGCGTATCCGCGTCAGCACCAACTTCGCGTTGACTTATACGAAGAACGACCAGAACTCTGACGGACTGCTGAGCATTGCCCAGCGTAAAATGCCGAACATGAGCATCTACGAGCAGGATCCTGTGACTGGTGCAGACACCGATAAATATTATACGATGCTGCAGAGCGCTAGCCGTGAGTTCAACCAGAACCAGAAGGACCTGGTGAACCCCGTAGCCAGCGCCTATCTGGCTAAGAACAAGCAGACCACATACGACATGACGCCTGAGTTGATCATCCAGTACCAGTTGCTCGGTATGGACCAGGATCACTGGCAGTTGAACTGGCGTGGTTCTGTGTACATGAACATTGCCAACCGCTATTCGAACAAATATTATCCGCAGGAGTTGAAGACCGTGTCTTGGGACCAGGGTGTCAACACCACCAACGACAACTCTTCGAAGAGCGTATCATTTAACACGAAGCAGACGCTGACCTTGATTCCTGCCTTCAAGAACAAGGATCACTCATTCATGATGCTGGGTCGTTTCGAACTGACCAGCGGTTCTTCCACCAGCCAGTCGGAAGACAAGTCGGGTGTGCCGACAGGTATCAGCACCACACAGGGCGGTGGCCGTATCACCGGTTTGAGTTCAAACTACAACCAGAATCGCTCGATGTACTACACCTTGTCTGCCCACTATGCTTATAAAGGACGTTATATCATCGATGGTTCGCTGCGTGCCGACGGTACCACCAAGTTCGGTCCGAGCAGCCGCTGGGGTTACTTCCCCTCACTCTCTCTGAAGTGGATCATCAGTGATGAGCCTTGGATGGAGCCCACCAAGAAATGGTTGTCGATGTTCGCCATCCGTCCCTCTTGGGGTCGTACTGGTCAGCAGCCTGGTCAGGATTACCTCTATACCTCTAAGTATGGTTCTACCGGCCGCTACCTCGACATGCAGGCCATGAAGCCGAACAACATCCGTCTGACCGACATGAAGTGGGAAATCCACGAGAGTTGGAACGGTGGTATCGACTTAGGTTTCTTCAACGACCGTCTGACCTTGACCATCGAGGGTTACTCACAGACAACGACCGACATGCTGATGTCTAACTTCCGCATTCCGTCGAACGCCGGTTTCGAGAGTGTTCCCTATAGCAACAACGGTAAGATGCGTAACACCGGTTGGGAGTTCCACATCAGTTCAAACCGTATCATTACCGTCGGTAAGAAGTTCTGGGTTGACGTGAATGCCAACTTCGGTAACAACCGCAACGAACTGCTGGAACTCGACGAGAACCTGCTGGACAACCTGAACAGTGTCTTCGGTTTCTCGAACGGCGAGACCTTGCAGCGCGTGCAGTTGCACAACCCGCTGGGTGCCATCTATGGTTATCGCTATAAGGGTGTTTACCAGTATAACTACTCGACCTTCAAGCGTATGACACCGGAGGAGCGTGCACAGTTCCTGGCTGAGGGTAAGACGGCTCCTGTAGCCCTGAACGCCAACGGCGATGTCATCGTTGACGGCAGAGGCGACCCCGTCCGCATGATGTTCAACTACACCAACGACGCTACGGGTCGTAACTATCGCTTCAACGGTGGTGATGCCATCTACGAGGATATCAACCACGACGGTCAGATCAATGCCCTCGACATTGTGTATCTCGGTTCTTCACTGCCTAAGTTGACCGGTGGTTTCGGATTCAACTTCACCTATGGCGACTGGCGTCTGAGCACTCAGTTCACCTACCGCTTCGGTAACAAGATCATCAACAAGGCCCGTCTGAATGCCGAGGCTATGATTGGCAATGACAACCAGAGCCAGGCTGTGAACTACCGTTGGCGTAAGGAAGGCGACGTGACAGAGATTCCCCGCGCCATGTACGGTGACAACTCGAACTACAACACACTGATCAGCGACCGCTTCGTGGAAGACGGCTCTTATCTGCGTATGGGTTATGCACAGTTGAACTACAATATTCGCAGAAAGTACGCACAGGCTCTTGGCGTAAACCGCATCAGCCTGTATGTCAGTGCCAACAACCCCTTCGTCTGGACCAAGTACTCTGGTGTAGACCCGGACATCTCGAGCGGCGGCTATGCACCTGCTGTCGACAACGCGCAGACGCCGCGTTCACGTTCTTACACTTTAGGTATCACTGTTGAGTTCTAAAAAGATACGAATATGAAAAGAATACATTATTATATATTAGGCGCTATCAGCGCTGTCTGCGGCCTCTCTTCCTGCTCTGACTTCCTGGAGATTGAGCCTCAGAATGAGATTATTCTGGAACAGTTCTGGAATGAGAAGGCCGACGTGGACGCCATCGTTGCAGGTTGCTACTCTGGTTTGCAGACCGAAAACGTCATCAAACGCATGATGATGTGGGGCGAGTTCCGCAGCGAGAATATCGGTCCGGGTAGTAACGTTCAGAATGACGGCAACCTCGAGAAGATCCTCAAGGAGAACATCGATGCCAAGAACACCTACACCAAATGGTCTGACTTCTATACAGTCATCAACCGTTGTAACACGGTCATCAAGTATGCCCCCGGCGTGGCCGAAATCGACCCCGCCTATACCCAGAGTGAGTTGCAGGCAACCATCGCCGAGGTGGTGGCACTCCGCAGCCTCTGCTACTTCTATTTGATCCGCGCCTTCCGCGACGTGCCTTTCTCAAGAGAGGCCTTTATCGACGACGACCAGCCCATGGATCTGCCCGCCACGAAGTTCGACAACGTGCTCGACTCGCTGATCTACGATCTGGAAGGCGTCAAGAACAATGCCGTGAAGCGCTATCCTGTTACCAAGGAACTCTACCAGACCGGCCGTATCACACAGGATGCCATCCATGCCCTGCTCTGTGAACTCTACCTCTGGAAGAAGGACTATCAGAACTGCGTGCGCTATGCCGATTTGGTAATCAATTCGAAGAAGGCCATCTACGAGGAGAACCGCAAGAAGAAAACCAGTTCCCTGGCATCAGATGATGTTCAGGATCGTTTCAATGGATTCCCCCTGGTTTCCAACACGACCTCGAGCAATTATTACGGCGACGCCTATACCGTTCTGTTCGGCAGCGACCAGAATTATGTGGATGATACCAATCAGGAGATTATCTTCCAACTGGTCTACGACGATGATCCTCAAGGAACGGGTATGACAGCCAACGGTGCTGTGAATTCCTTCTACGGCAACTCCCAGTCGAAGACCGGTCTGGTGGCTCCCTCTGACTACATCTACGCTCAGATTGAGGCAACCGGACAGGATCGCAAGGTCTTTGCCGATCGCAATAAGAAATACGATGCCCGCATCTTTATCAATTGCGACTACAATGGTAGCAGTAGCAGCAACAAAGGAATCAACAAGTATACGACGCGCACCATTGATATCCTTGCCAACGGTTCCACGCCTGAAGCATCATACGGTTCCAAGTATGCACAGAACCAGAATGGCTCCAACTGGATTATCTACCGTCTGACCGACATCATGCTGCTCAAGGCTGAGGCCCTGACACAGATGATGCGCGAAGGCGATGACACGGAAACTTCCAAGTATAACCAGTCACTTCTTGACCAAGCCTTTTATCTGGTCAATGCCATTAACAAACGTTCCCTCTGTCAGACCCAGTTGACAGATACCCTCAGCAGAGCGGACTACAGCACCAAGGGTCAGATGGACAATCTGGTTTTCCAGGAGCGTCAGCGTGAACTGATGTTCGAGGGCAAGCGTTGGTTCGACCTGGTACGTATCTCACAACGTGACGGCAACACGAACACGTTGAAGAACGCTGCCTTGCAGAAAGCCATCACCGGTGCCGGATTGATCAGCAACCACCTTTCGAAGATGGATGCCATCTACTGGCCCTATAACCTTGACGAGATGAAGGTGAACCTGAATCTCGTGCAGAACCCCGCCTTCGGCAGTGGTGAAGATCAGAGTTACGAAAAGACAACGAAACAGTAGTCAAGTAGTTAAGTAGTTTAGAAGTTAAGAATTATGAGACGAAATAAATTATTCAAAGGAATCCTGGGAGGTCTGCTGGTTGCCATGCTGACTCCCGTAAGTACGATGCTGAGCAGTTGCTCTGACGAGCCAGACAGCCAGTACTTCTACACCTTTACGGGTGAAATGATGAGCGACTGGCTGAAGAATCGCCCGGAATACAGTGAATTTACAGAGATTGTGGAAAGAGCAAACATGATGGACCTGCTGGCCACCTACGGTCACTACACTTGCTTTGCACCTTCCAACGATGCAGTGGACAAATATCTGAAGAACCTTGGCCTGAGCAGTGTCTCACAGTTGAGCGATGCCGACTGCGACACGATTGCCCGTACGCACCTGGTATCCTCGATGTATACCACGCATGACATGATCGGACACAAACTGGCGACCATGAACATGTTGAACCGTTATATCGGAACAGAACCTGGTTTCGACAATGACAGCAATGGTGTCATCGTGCTTGAGAATGCGGCCAAGATCATATTCGACCTGAAGGATGACTCGGTGGAGAACGGTATCGTGCAGCCCATCGACGCAGTCATTGAGAAGTCGAACAGTTATGTCACCGACCTGATGCGTGAGAATCCGAAGATTACAACCTTCTACAATGCACTCGTGGCCACAGGTGTCATCAACGATGTCATGCTGGTTGAGGATCCTGACTATAACCCCAACGATTACGAGCCGGTTTACCACGGTACAGGTGATACGAACACGACAAAGATGAAGTTTAGTCTGCCTCCCACCAAGAAATACGGCTATACCTTCTTTATTGAGCCCGACTCCCTGTTAGAGGAAAAATACAACATCAAGAAGGGTGACCTCCGTGCCCTCTATGATCTGGCTTGCAGCATCTACGATGAAGTATACCCCGAAGATGTGAATGCCCCTGGCCACAGTTTTGAGAATCTCACAGACAGTGTCAACCCCCTGCACCGCTTCGTTCAGTACCATATCCTGAACAAGATTGCTGCCGGTACGGATGACCTCACGCCAATGGAGATTACCAATAAATCTGGTTTTGAAGGCGCTATTGGTATTGACGAGACCCGTGTCAATCCCTATGACTGGCATCATACCCTCCTGCCGCACACCATGATCAAGGTGGAGAAAGTTACCATTAGCAAATACCTGGGTGGAAGCAAGAGAAATCAACGCTATATCAACCGCCGTAATGATGACAAGTTCAACTTCCTGGGTCAACGTATCATTCCTACGGATGATGAATATAAGCACGATGGTATCAACGGCCACTACTTCTATGTTGACGACATTGTCGCTTTCAGCAAAGACGTTAAGGAGAAGGTTCAGAACATCCGTATCCGTATGGACTTCAACACAATCTTCCCCGAGTTCATCTCTAATGGTCTGCGCCAATTGGGTAATCCTTGGAACGAAGGTAGTGTAGAGGAAAAAGACGGTCTGAACTGGTATTTCCCCGAGGGCTATCTCGACGGTGTGAAATCTACCAACTGCGAATTGGTTTGGGTAAGACCTCGTAGTTACGCCGATATCTATATGTGGGATGAGTTCAACCTCTTTGGTAACTATGACATCACGTTCCGTCTGCCGCCGGTTCCGTCCGATGGTGAATGGCAGATCCGTCTGGGTTACACACAGCAGAATTCCCGCGGCGTTGCCCAGATCTATATCGACAACGTACCACAAGGTATTCCTTTGGATATGACCATCAAACTGGACGACGATTACTATATTGGTGAAGATTTCATCAAGGATATTGACAAATACGATGGTATGACTGCCGAGGAGAAATCAGAGTACTACAAGAGTCTGAAGAACCTTGGTGTCTATCCCCATCCACGTTCTCTATACTGTAACAGCGGCGGTAGAGCCTGGAACATCAAATACGAAATCGGTATCCGTCGTATTATCAGCCAGTCGTTCCTTGAATGCAATAAAGACCATTACATGAGAATCCGTGTGGCCTCCGATGGTCAAGGTAATGGTAACGAGTTCGCACTCGACTTCCTGGAACTGGTGCCGAAGAGCGTTTACGGTTCTGATGCAGACGGCGAGATGGAAGACGACCTGTAAAGAATTAAGAATTAAGAATTAAGAATTAAGAGTTATGAATACTTTTAAAATATATCATAAGGTGTTAGGGCTGGCAGTAGCCGCCCTCACCTTGACGGCCTGTGCTGACACCTGGGACGACCACTACGCCAAGAAAGGTGAAGGCGCTAACGATGCTACGCTCTGGCAGGCCATCAAACAGAACAGCAACCTGAGCAACTTTGCCAAGGTTGTAGAGGCCTGCGGCTACGACAAGGCTTTGAACAGCAGCCAGGTCTTCACAGTCTTTGCACCCGTTAACGACAATTTCTCTGCTCAGGAGGCCGAAGAACTCATTGCCGCCTATAATGCAGAGAAAGGCAAGGTGAATGACGATGACAACACAGTAATCAAGGAGTTTATACAGAACCATATTGCGATGTATAACCACTCCATCTCTGATACGAGCGATGATACCCTGATGTTGATGAATGGTAAGAAAGCCCAAATCACAAGTAGTACGATTAACGACAGCCCCATGCTGACCAAGAACCAGCACTATAACAATGGTGTGCTGTTTACCATTCAGAACAAATCGAAGTACTTCCCCAATGTGTTTGAGTACCTGAAAAAGGATGCCGACCTCGACAGCATTGCCAGTTTCTTCTACAACCCCATGTTCTACCGCAAGGAATTCTATCCCGAGCGCAGTGTGGCCGGTGGTTTGGAGAACGGTAAGACCGTCTATCTCGACTCCGTATTCGTACAGCAGAACGACCTCTGGGATATGATCTGGGCCTATACGAATGAAGAAGACAGCACCTACTGGATGGTGGTTCCCACCAATCAGGAATGGAAGAAACTGATTGAGGAGTACGAGCCCTACTTCAACTATGCCGACAATACGCCATTCCGCGACTCAATGGCTTACACCATGCCTCGTATGGCCATTGTAGGCGGTACGACTTTCAGCCGCACACTGAACAGCGACGCCCATCTGAACGACTCGGCCTTGTCGACTATGGCTGAGGAGGAATACGTGTGGCGTGAGTCCATGTGGGGCAGCAAGAACCTCCATTACTATCAGTTCGGTACCAAGTCAGCCACCAACACTCAGAGGCCCTACTCTGAGAATGGTATCTTCAACGGTACAGAGAATATCAAGTGTTCGAATGGTCAGATCATGAAGTCCAACAACTGGAAGATCAACAAACTGAACACCTTCAACCAATGGATTATCATTGAGGCCGAGGACTCACGTGCCATCAAGGAAGTCAGTAAGACGGAGAATTCCACTACTAAGGAAAAAGAGCCCGATATCACGGCTGTTGTCCGCGAAGTAGAAAACGACAATAGTTTCTACAACAAGTTGTGGAGCAACGAGTTCGTAGAGTTCGTACAGAACAAGACGACCGTGGAGCACTCTGTGACATTCAACATCCGCAACGTCCTCTCCAATATCGGTTACGACATCTATCTGGTATCGGCTCCTGCTGCTGCATACGATGAATATGCAACTGAGGCCGACCGCATCCCGACCAAGTTGAAAACAACCATCAACTACCATGACCAGTCGGGTGCAGAGGTTTCCAAGGCACTGAATAACGTATCCACGAAAGGTGACATCGTAGACTACATTCTCTTGGCAGAGGACTTTAAGTTCCCGACAGCCACTTACGGTCTGACCGAGACTGAGCCTCAGATCACGCTGACGCTAAAGACCAATGTGACTGCACCTGAACTTCGTCAGAAGAAGTTCTCGCGTACCATGCGCATCGACTGCATCATGCTGGTACCTCACGGCATTTCGAATGTCGATGAGGAGCGATTCGAGATTACGCCTCACGGTGACGGTGACACCTTCCAATGGCTGAAGAACTAGTTTACAGTTTATAGATTACAGTTTATAGATTATAGATATGAAGAAATATATTTTATTTGGACTAACCCTGCTGATGGCCTTTCCTTTAAGTGTTATGGCCCAGGACGAGGATACGGATCAGGAAGAAGACCTCATTGAGACCCTTGCCCGCAAATTGACACCAAAGCAGAAGCAGTACCCCACCCGAGTCATCAGCGGTCGCGTGGTGAACGCAACCACGGGGCAGCCCGTAGCCGGTACCATTGTCAGTGCTGACGATGTGGAAGGCTACAGTACCCTGACCGAAGAAGACGGTACCTTCAAACTGAAAGTACCCACCTTCACGACCTCGGTGTATGTGAACATGCCAGATTTCAACCCTGTGCGCTTAGGTCTGCAGGCCACAGAGCAGCAACAGGTGGTGAAACTCTACCCACAGACCTTCTCAAAGGAATATGAGAAGACCATCAATGTGCGTAATGATTATTCTACCAACGACTTCGCATATACCAACTCGGTGAACATCAAGGATGAGGTGCAGAAGCATCTGGGAGCCCAGGTCTACACCATCTCCCGCAACGGTACACCTGGCATTGGTAATGTGATGTTCGTGCAAGGTCTGAACTCACTCAATGTGAATGCCCAGCCGCTGGTTATCGTCGACGATGTCATCATCGACCAGCAGTACGGCCGCACCATGCTGCACGAGGGATTCTTCAACGACATCCTGTCGACCCTGAACCCTGCCGACATTGAAAAGGTAACGGTAATGCGTAACGGAACCGCCCTCTACGGTGCCAAAGGTGCCAACGGTGTCATCCTCATCGAGACACACCGCAGCAAATCGATGGCAACCCGTATCACGGCCAACGTATCTGCCGGTGTCGTGCTCGAGCCGAAACTTCTGGATGTGATGGGTGCCGAGCAGTACCGCAGTTACGCCTCTGAGTTGCTGAAGACCACCAATACCCGCAACCGTACGTTCAAGTTCCTGAATGAGGATCCTGACTACTATTATTACACGCAGTACCACCAGAACACCAACTGGACGGACCTGGTGTACCACACGGCCATGACCCAGAACTACGGTATCAATGTGGAAGGTGGTGACGCTGTGGCCAACTACGACCTCTCTGTAGGTTATGTCAACCAGCAGAGCACACTGAAGTACAATGACATGGGTCGCCTGAACATCCGCTTCAACACGGACATCTCGCTCAGTGAGCGTTTCTCTATCCGTTTCGATGCTTCGTTCGGTAACATCACCCGTGACATCCGTAACGACGGTGCCCCTGTCGGTTATGACGAAGGCACGCCTACCGCTCCCGGCTTCCTGGCCTATATCAAGAGCCCGTTCATGAGCCCCTACAGTTACGGTATGGGCCGTCTCTCCGACACCCACTACGACATTGACCAGGAGTCGTATCTTACAGAGGCATTGGCCAACTATAAGAACTACAACTGGAGATTGGGTAACCCTGCCGCCATCAATGAGTATGCTGAGGCAGAGAACAAGAACCGTCTGGAGAACTCGATGCTGAACCTGACCGTAACACCGAAGTTCCGTCTCAGCCGTAACCTGACGCTGTCGGAGCACTTCAGTTACAACCTGGTGAACACGAATGAGATCTTCTATATTCCCGTCAACGGTACACCAAGTTATTATGTAGGCAGTATCGGTGCCTATCGCGACAACGAGGTGCGCTCACTGGCTTCAAAGCAGAACTCCGTGTTGAGTGACACCCGTCTGGACTGGAGCAACCGTTACAATGCACACTTCATCCACCTCTTCGGTGGTGCCCGCATCAACTGGGAAAGTTACTCTATGAACTCGCTGCTCGGTTACAATACCGGTAACGATAAGCAGCCGTTCCTGAAGAAAGAACTGTCGAACACCAACGACTTCGGTACCAGCGACAACTGGAACTCTCTGGCTTGGTATGCACAGGCTGAATACAACTACATGGGCCGTTACTTCGTGCAGGCCAACCTGACCATGGAAGGTTCTTCACGTTTCGGTCGTAACGGCGGTGACATCCGCGCTTTCGATGCTGCCTGGGGTATCTTCCCCGGCATCCAGGCTTCTTGGCTGATCAGCAACGAGCCTTGGATGGCTAAGGTCAAAGGCATCAACCACCTGCGCCTGACAGCCGGTTACGATGTCAGCGGAAACGATGATATCGACTACTACGCTGCCCGCAGTTACTTCAGTGCTGCACAGTTCCTGAACACGATTGCCGGTCTGTCATTTGCCGGCATCGGTAATACCAAGATCCAGTGGGAGACCACTCGTCGTATCAACGTTGGATTGGAGACCAGTCTTTTCGACAACCGTCTGAACCTGAGTCTCAACTACTTCACCTCTAAGACCGACAACCTGCTGACTCGTCAGTCATTAGGTTTCTTGAGCGGACTGGAAGAGAACTGGACGAATGATGGTGAACTGAAGAACAATGGCTTCGACATCAGTGCAGCCGTGAAGGTGCTTGCCCTGAAGGACTTCCAGTGGGAACTGGGCGCCAGTGTCGGTCACTACAAGAATGAGATTTCTCGTCTGGCTGAAGGCCGCAACTATGTTGACACAGAAGTCTACGGTGCTACCATCCGCACACAGGTCGGACAGGCAGCCAACCTCTTCTACGGCTACAAGACACTTGGTGTCTTCTCAACGACTGCCGAAGCAGATGCCGCAGGTCTTTACATCCTTGGCGAGAACGGTATTGACAAGAACTATTTCAAGGCTGGTGACATTCACTTCGCCGACCTCAACGGTGACCACCAGATTACGGAAGCCGACCGTGAGGTTATCGGTGATCCCAACCCGGATCTCTATGGTAACATCTTCAGCACATGGGCTTATAAACGTCTGAAACTGGATCTGCGCTTCAATTACTCATTGGGTAACGATGTCTACAACTATCAGCGTGCACAGTTGGAGGGCGGTTCACGATTCATGAACCAGACCACAGCACTTCTGCGCCGCTGGCAGGTGGAAGGTCAGCAGACTGACATCCCACAGATCACCTTCCAGGATCCGATGGGCAACTCACGTTTCAGCGACCGCTGGATTGAGGACGGCAGTTACCTGCGTCTGAAGAGCGTCACGCTGAGTTATGACCTGCCTCTGAACAACGAGTACATTCAGGGCTTCCAGTTCTGGGTTCAGGCTAACAACGTATTCACACTGACCAAGTATCTGGGCAGTGATCCTGAGTTCACCATGACATCGAATGTCATCGGACAAGGTATTGACGTCGGTCAGTTGAGCCAGAGCCGCTCTATCGTAGCCGGTATCAAGATTAAGTTGTAATTGAAAATTGATAATTGAAAATTCAAAATTATGATTACTAAGATATATAAATTCATCCTTGCAGTTCTTGCGATTGGCGGTGTGACATCCTGCGCCGACTTCTTCGACCAGGAGTCAGAACACGTCGCCTTCGTGGACAATCATTATCTGGACAATGCTACCGACACCATCTACAGCGTCGTCGGCATTCTCAACAAACTGCAGGCCATTGGCGACCGTACCGTCCTTCTCGGAGAGGTACGCGGCGATCTGGTAGACATTACCAACGAAGCCAACAGCGACCTGCGCGACATGGCCCTCTTCAACATCGGTGATGACAACCGTTACAACCAGCCGCGCGACTACTACGCCATCATCAACAACTGTAACTTCTTCATCGCCAAGGCTGACACGACCCTGAAGAACAACCGTAACGAGTATATCTTCATGAGGGAGTATGCTGCCGTGAAGGCCATCCGCGCCTGGACCTATCTCCAGTTGGTATTGAACTACGGTTCTGTGCCTTTCGTGACCGAGCCCATTCTCAGCAAACAGGATGCGGAGAAGCAATACCCGAAGTATGAACTACAGGCCATCTGTGAGTATTTCATCAATGACCTGATGCCGCTGACAGACCGTTGGTCTGACGAGTATCCTGAATACGGAAACATCAGAAGCCTCAGAGACGGTGCCTCCAGACTGTTGTTCTTCCCGATCAACGTTGTTCTCGGTGACCTGAACCTCTGGTTGGCCACAATGACTGGCAGTCAGAACACCTATCGTGAGGCAGCCTTGCGCTATTACAAATACATCTCACAGCGTAATAGAAACTCCTATTACCCCATTGGAGAGAATTGCTGCTATTGGACTGCAGGTTCGTCAATATGGGACTCACCGGTAACGTCCACCCCATGGGAGTCTGAGACTTATGCTCGTAATTCGGAGTTGATTACCGTCATCGCCGGTGACTCTATCCGTGCAGAAGGTAACTACAGCGAACTGCGCAACCTGTTCTTCTCTCGTGAGGAGAACGACTACCGCGTCAGCATCGTACCTTCAAACGGCATGTTCGATCTGTCTGAGAGCCAGGCCAACTGTACACTGGGTTCTACCGGTACCACCTTCTCTTATGCACCTGCAGGACTAAGCGACCACATGTCAGGCGACCTGCGTCTCTATGCATGCTATACGAAGAGTGAGAGAACTGACCGTACGACCAACGAGCGTTTTGAAGTTTCCTACAATTACAAGCAGAACTTCCAGAACATCCACATCTACCGCCGTACGCAGGTCTATCTGCGACTGGCTGAGGCCCTCAACGGCGCCGGTCTGCCCCGTGCTGCCTTCAGCATCCTGTCAACCGGTCTGAACAACAGCGTCTATGAGGACAATGTTTATCCTTATTGCTCTGAGAGTGACTCTACATGGGTTCAGCAACTCGACTTCCCCACGGCCTATTACGGTCTTGTAACAGCCAGAGAGCAGGCAACGAGAACCTATAATTCGAGCCACAACACCATCGGTATCCATACCCGTGGTTCCGGCTGGACACCGTTCAACGAGTTCTATCAGTTGCCCGACAATCCTCTGCCCGAGATTGAGTTTGATGAGAATGGTGATCCCATCATCGTTCCTGTGCCAAAAGACACACCTGAACTGACCCAGAAGCAGCAGGCATTCGTCGACAGTCTGTTGCTGAATGAGAACGGTCTGGAAATGGCCTTCGAAGGAACCCGCTTCTACGACATCATGCGCTTTGCACTGCGCCAGTCTAATCCGGAGCAGTTCCTCGCTGAGAAAGTGGCAGCCCGTCGCGGTAAGGACAACATCGACGAAGGACTGAAGAGCCGTTTGATGGATAGAAGAAACTGGTATCTGAAATGGAAAAATCAGATTGGATTCTAAATCATCCTATACAAAGAAAAAGCCCTCGGAATTCCGGGGGCTTTTCTTTTTTTATTTGAGCGTTTGTGTGATGCCTTGTTCGCGATGGCAGATGCGTACTTCTACGCCAAACTTCTCATGGATATGCTCCGCCAGATGCTGGGCAGAATACACACTGCGGTGCTGACCACCCGTACATCCGAATGAGAACATCAGCGACGTGAAGCCACGTTGGATATAGCGCCGCACATGGGCATCGGCCAATTTGTAGACACTATCGAGGAATGTGAGAATCTCGCCATCATCCTCCAGAAAGCGGATAACAGGTTCATCGAGTCCTGTGAGTTGCTTGTAAGGTTCATAACGTCCGGGATTATGTGTACTGCGGCAATCGAAGACATACCCTCCCCCATTGCCCGACTCATCCTCAGGAATTCCTTTACGATAGGAGAAACTATAGACCTTCACCACCAATGGTCCCTGAGCATCATACTTGGAGAAAGTGGCGGGACCATCCTGCGGATGGGCTTTATAAGGATTCTGGTCTGTAATCTTATAACCGTCGGCACGGCTGGCAGTGGTCTCAATCTGCTGGTATTGCGGCAGTTCTGTCAATTGACGCAGGATGTCCATCAGATAAGGATAATGGAAGATGCCGAGGGCAAGCAACTCTCTAAGATTCTGGATGGCAGGCGGGATGCTCTCGATAAAATGCTTCTTCTGCTCGAAATAGCCCCGGAAGCCATAGGCACCTAATACCTGCAACGTACGGAACAGCACGAAGAGCGACAGACGGTTGACGAAATGGCGCACGGGGGGCACCTCCGTATATTGCTTCAGCGAGTTGTAATACTCGTAGACCAGTTCACGACGGAGTTTGTGTGGATAACGTGCCGATGCCTGCCACAGGAAAGAGGCCAGATCGTAATAATAGGGGCCCTTCCGTCCACCTTGATAATCGATAAAGAAAGGATTGCCCTCATGATCAAGCATCACATTACGTGCCTGGAAATCACGATAAAGGAAACTATCGAAGGTGTCGGCAGTCAGATCCTTCGCGAATAAGCGGAAGTCGGCCTCAAGTTTCAGTTCATGGAAATCAATCTCTGTGGCTTTCAGGAAACAGTATTTGAAATAGTTCAAATCGAAGAGCACACTGTCGACGTCAAATTCCGCCTGCGGATAACAATTGGAGAAATCAAGTCCTATGGCACCACGGATCTGGATATTCGGCAGTTCGCGAATGGTACGTTTCAACAGTTCCTGTTCTTTCAGGGTATATCGGCCGCCTGCCTCGCGGCCGCCACGAATGGCGTCAAAAAGAGGCAGACTGCCCAAATCGGTCTGAAGATAACGCAACTGGTCATCACTGGCTGCCAGAATCTTTGGGACTGGTAACTTGCGGCGGTTGAAATGCTCCGTCAGATAGATAAAGGCGTGATCTTCATCACGACTGGTTCCTATCACTCCGATAATCGACTGACCATCTTGGTCGGTCATGCGAAAATAAGTACGGTTGCTGCCTCCGCCAGGAATCTGCTGAACGTTAGCAGGCTCTGCACCTTTCCATTGTTTGTATAATTCTATGAGTTTCTGCATATATTTTGTTTACAGTTTACAGTTTATTGTTTATAGAGGATTACTGAAGGGTGACAGCCATCAGACCGATAACGACATCATTGGAGAGCGTTCGGACAGTGAGCGATTTAAGTCGCTTACCCGAATGGAGCGGCATCCGCAGCATCTGTGCTGCACCACTAGGGATCTCCCGGCCATAGACACCCTGAATGCCCAAGGTCTTACCTAAGTCCCTACTGACATCACCCGTTCCAAGACACACCCGATATGGACGCGGTTCCGAAGTCTGGAAGGCTTTGCCATCCACATAGTAGTCCTGCTCGATGGGACACCAGTTATCAGGATTCCTCAGGGCAAGTGTATCTTGAGAGCCATCCTTATACGTGGCGATGACAAGTCCATTATCAATCCTGCTCTGCATGTGATTCGTACTTCCTGCCATCAACAGCCAGGCGCTCTCTGCCTTGCCGTCAACAGGTATGGTCACGGCATCAGGATAGTTGTCCCAAAGACTGGTATAGACAATATTGTTTCCCGTTGCAGGTGTCCGGAAAGGCACGCCCGCCACTTCAAAGACGCCATCCTTGATGAGCGTACGGAATACGGAGTCATTGATCTCGGCCGTCAGTTGCGGATGACACCACTCGCCAATGCCCTGCGTAGGAATCTGCAAGGTGGTTGTCTGCGGACGCGGACTCAGGTATTGATTCTTAAAAATATCATCGACCTCTGCGTTAAAATGTTGAGAAATAGGCTGAGGACGGAATGACTTAGATAGGTCTGGCTCATCAAGGCGCAATCTCTCAAAGGGACGGTTCTTTTGATATATCGCCAATGTATCAAGAGAACCTGCCCTCTGAGATACCTCCATCACCTGATGCACCTCTGACGTTCCTTCGATATCACGGTATTGGCCATTGCCAAGATTCTGGCGCAACATGATTTTCAGAGGCTGACGGAAGTTCTGAGTAATCTCATAGCGCTCCACCCCATTCTTGCGCGTAAACTTATACGCCAGATAAGGTGTCTTGACACTGGCACTATCCCATTCTGACGGGAAACCCGGACGGATAATACACTTCCCGTCGAGGGCATGAGGGATGATGCCAAAAAGTCCTTGCAATAAGGTGCGTGATGAAATGCCGATACAATCGCCAAAGTCACGATAGCATTCCCCTCGGGCAGCATCGTAATAACTGACCTGTCCGAAATTGCCAGGTGAAGCACCATAGTACATCTGGTCGAGTATGTTTCCCTTCATCAGACGATAGGCCTCATCCGCACGACCAGCCTCATAATAGGCCAGTGCCGTATGCATGACCTCTGCCGCCGCCACATTATTGATACTCCAGGAATAAGGCAGCCAGTCGCTGGTGGCAATCGTATACAAGCCCCCTAAGTTAGGGGGTTGGGGGTCTGAAGAAGCCTTGTTCAGACCCCTCCTAGCCTCCCCTAACTTAGGGGAGGAAATCGGGATATGAGGGATGTGGTCATCGATATAGCGGGTGGCCAGATAGGCTTGTTCCGGCGTACAGGCCCCACAGTCAATCGGTGTGTAAATACTCCATACAGCCGGATGATCATGGGTTCGTTTCAAACCCATCGCATCCTGATACTCGGCCCAGACTCCTTTTCCAGGAAGCCAAAGTCGTTCATTCATCGCTTTAAGAATGGCCTCAGCCTCCTTTCGATAAGGTTCCGGATCCTCACCGATGATTGCTGCAATACGGGCAGCGAGTCTGTTGCCCCGATAGTTATAGGCCGAGGAATGGGTCACTGCCCCACCATTATAATAGAGCGCATCACTGGCCCAGATACAACAATAGGCATCATACAAATGGTCACCATCAGGATCATAGTTCCGTTTCTCCCATGCCAGATGCGACTTGATGACGGGCCACATCTTACGCATATAAGCCGTATCGGCATCATATTGGAAATGCCAAAGCAACTCATCGATATAATTCAGGTTCATATCGTAATGATGCATCTGGTCGTTACGTTCAGGGTTACGGCATATATACCCATTGGAATACATCTGCGTACCCCATTTCTTCTCGGCACGTGCCAGATTCATCTGGGGATCTTGCGAAGGATGGGGAATTACAGGTTCTACGTCCGTCACCTGACTCTTGGCATAAGCATCGAAATGTGAAACGGCCCGATCATTCCAACCTAACACATCGCCTAGATAACCGGCCCGCCACCCTGCCAAGGGCATACGCCAACCGATACAACCGTGCAACCAGGTCTGTCCGTCCCAGTCGCCATCGGCCGCCAACACCAAGGCACCTCCTAAGGTGTTGATATACGGGTCAGGTGTCTGGAACTGGATACGGGAGGCTAATTGACGATAATGGTTACGTGCCTGCAGAAAAGCATGCCTACCCTCTTCCACATCAAGTGGACGGAGTTGATCCAGAAGAACCTCCAGATAGGCTATATGACTCTTTCCGAAAGATATCTCCACCGTCTGAAGAGGATCGCCCGCAGCCTCGAGACAGCCAGGCTTATCTACACCCATGTCACCATTACGGTTCAGTTTCGGTTGGGCAATCTGACAGGCGACAGCCCGCAGACGACCGTCAAAATGAGGCGAGGCAATACGCCAGACTGCGGCCTCACGGTCAGGCATCGCCATGACTTCTATCCTGATAACACCATTTCCCCACCGGGCATCTTTCAGAAGATACGTCCTGCGACCATCCCGATACGAAGCACGGCAATATTCCGTTTCATCCAACGGATAGACAACACCATCTTTCTCCAGAACAAAACGGATATTCCGATGATGCTCTTTCTTGACCACCGCAAAGACAGGACGGTCAGAGGTTTCCAGTCTCCAGTCTGTATAAGAGCCATACAGGGCACGGGTATAGCGATTGGTGCCATTCTCGCAGACGAAACTCCCATGACGGGGTTGATACTGCTGTTGCCGCTCAACACCTATCTTATCAAGATGATAGGATGTCGACTCGATAAAGTCGCCTATCTTCTGGCTTTGGGCGAGGAGTTGGATGCTATATAGAGCAGCATAAAACAGGAAGTATCGTCTCATGCCTGCAAAAGTACAAAAAGTTTATGAATCCTGCAACGTTTTATGCACAAAAAAGCCGGCTGTCTCCCGACAGCCGGCTCCAAAAAACAAACTACTTAAAAACTAATCTACTAAAACAAATCAAAAAAATATCTTTCACTTAAGAGTGTCTAAACTTCCTTCAGAGGAAAGGATGACACGCCCTCCTCACGCTGCAAAGGTACGGTAAAATGTAGAATTTTACAAGTTTTTACCATAAAATCAGGTTGTGTCCGCACAAAATTACCAAAAAAAGGGGATGGACTATATTATCCATCCCCAAATTTGTTATGCTAAGTTTGCAAAATTACATCATGCCACCCATGCCTGGAGCGCCGCCCATCGGCATTGCAGGCTCTTTCTCGGGTTTGTCAACGATCAGACACTCGGTTGTCAGGAACATACCAGCGATTGAAGCGGCATTCTCCAGAGCCACACGAGCCACCTTAGCGGGGTCGATGACACCTGCCTCGCGCAGATCCTCATAGACATCGGTACGGGCATTGAAACCGAAGTCACCCTTACCCTCGCGTACCTTCTGAACCACCACAGCGCCTTCAGCACCGCCATTCAAGGCAATCTGACGCAACGGCTCTTCGATGGCACGGCAGATGATATTGATACCTGTCTGCTCATCGGCATTGTCGCCCTTCAGACCAGCCAGAGCCTCCTGAGCACGGATGTAGGTTGTACCACCACCGGCAACCACACCTTCTTCGATGGCTGCACGGGTAGCACAGAGTGCATCGTCAACACGATCCTTCTTCTCCTTCATCTCCACTTCAGAGTTGGCACCAACGTAAAGCACGGCGACGCCACCGGCCAACTTGGCCAGACGCTCCTGAAGTTTCTCCTTATCATAAGAAGAGGTAGTCACCTCAATCTCCTTCTTGATCTGGGCAATACGATCCTGAATAGCCTGCTTATCACCGGCACCATTCACGATAGTTGTGTTGTCCTTAGAGACTGTCACCTTGTCACAGGTACCCAGCATCTCGAGGGTTGCCTGCTCCAGTTTCAGGCCCTTCTCCTCGCTGATCACCACACCACCAGTCAGGGTAGCGATATCCTCGAGCATAGCCTTACGACGGTCGCCGAAGCCAGGTGCTTTCACGGCACAGATCTTCAGACCACCACGCAAACGGTTGACAACGAGTGTGGTCAGAGCCTCACTGTCGACATCCTCAGCAATCACCAGCAAGGGGCGTCCGCTCTCAGCAGCAGGCTGCAGGATAGGCAGGAAGTCCTTGATGTTAGAGATCTTCTTGTCATAGATCAGGATGTAGGGGTTCTCCATCACACACTCCATCTTCTCGCTGTCGGTGATGAAATAAGCAGAGAGGTAACCACGATCGAACTGCATACCCTCAACCACACCGATATGGGTATCACGGCTCTTGCTCTCCTCAATGGTGATCACACCATCCTTGGACACCTTGCGCATAGCCTCAGCCAAGAGTTCGCCAATCTCCTTATCGTTGTTGGCACTGACTGTAGCCACCTGCTCAATCTTATCGTAGTTGTCGCCCACCTGCTCAGCGCTCTTGGCAATGTGCTCCGTAACAGCCTTCACAGCCTTGTCGATACCACGCTTCAGATCCATGGGGTTAGCACCAGCCGTCACATTCTTCAGACCTTCGCTTACGATAGCCTGAGCGAGGATGGTTGCCGTGGTCGTACCGTCACCGGCATCGTCACCCGTCTTTGATGCCACACTCTTAACGAGTTGTGCACCTGTGTTCTCAAACTTGTCCTCCAGTTCAATCTCCTTAGCAACGGTTACACCGTCCTTGGTGATCTGGGGAGCCCCGAACTTCTTCTCGATGACGACATTGCGGCCCTTCGGACCGAGTGTCACCTTAACTGCATTAGCCAACTGGTCGACGCCTTGCTTCATTGCGTCGCGGGCCTCAATATTGAATTTAATATCCTTTGCCATGGTTATTTACAATTTAACTATTTACGATTAACAATTTATTTCTCGATGACAGCGAGGACATCGCTCTGACGCATCATCAGATACTTGGTGCCTTCGAACTCAAGTTCTGTGCCGGAGTACTTACCGTAAAGCACTTCGTCACCAGCCTTCAAGATCATTTCCTCGTCCTTGGTACCCTTACCTGTGGCTACAATCTTGCCATGCAAGGGTTTTTCTTTTGCGGTGTCTGGAATAATAATACCGCCAATCTTCTCTTCTGCAGGGGCTGGCAATACCAGCACACGGTCTGCTAATGGTTTGATGTTCATAATTCTGTTGTATTTTAATGTTTAAACTTTACTCTTATTCTGCCAAAACCGTGCCAATATGACCCGTGTGCCAACTTGTCAGCGACTTGTGCCATTAATGACAACATTCCTCACCGTTGCATGGTCGATCATCGTTTTGTCAAAGGCATCCTTTTCGTCTGTCACGTTGATATTCTCGAAGAAAAAGTCCACCAGACGATACTTGTCGGATGTTCCCACATCGAAGAAATTCTTCGTCTTCATATCAATATTCCTGATATAGATATTGTTACACTGCGACAACGGCATATCTTCACGGTCTTCCGGTTTGAAGAACTGCGTCCACGGACGAACAACAAGGAACGAACCACACTGTCCCTTGATATCCTCTACGCGTACATATTCATAATGCTGAGGCGTATCGGGACGCATCTTGAGCCATAGCACACGGGTAGCAGCCTTCACATCGATACGGCGCAGAATGACATTATGGTCATCCAGACTTTCCGAGCCGAGTGTCAGACAGCCATGCACCTTGCCATACGTACAGTCCTCGATGATGATGTTCCTGTTGGGACCATTATCGGGGTTCTTATCAGCCCAGGTGCCCTTACCGCCTTTCAGCACCACAGCATCATCATTCACATGCATATAACAGCCATGTATCAGTACGTTCTGACAGACATCCAGATCAATGGCATCCGTACTGGGACCGCCACGTTTGGGATCCACAGGCGTCACGTTCTCCGTAGGTGCGAAGATGAAACAGCCCAAGTAGCGCACGTTTTCGCAGCGATAGAGATGATTAGTCCAGAAGGGTGAGTTGATAATCTTCACATCCTGCACCGTAACGTTCTTCGAGTTCGAGATATAGACATTGCGAGGGCGCATGGCCTCCAGATTCGTACACTGCGGATTATAGATGCGTCGAATCCAGAACTCCTCCCAGTATTTCTGTCCGTTGCCGTTGATGGTGCCAGGTCCCGTAATCGTAAACCCGTCCACGCCGTCGGCATTCACCAGAGCAGCGAAATAATTCAACGTCTGTCCTTCCATGCGCGTTTTTACAATCTTGAAGTCACGGATACGGTCGGAACCTTTCAGTTCTCCACCCTCTTCAATCAGAAGATGCGTCTTGGGCTTAAAGAACAACGAACCACTCAGGAAAGTACCACGTGGAATGACCACTACACCCCCACCCTCGGCAGCACATCGGTCTATCACGGCCTGCAGTTCCCTGGTCTGAACACCATCGGCCCAGCGGTCCACGCCATAGTCGGTCACCACATAACGTTTCAGACCGCTCACGTCCACACGACTGGTGTCGCTAAACCAAGCCGGTATCTCCGTTCCATCCGGCCAAAGTTCCACTACCTTATTCTTCTGTTTGCTCATTGCCGTCGTCCATGTCACCAACATCACGAGGCATACCATTAAAGTCTTTCTCATTGTTTTCTTTCGATTAGTGTCTATTTTTGCCGACAAAGGTACGTAAAAAAAATCATTTCACCAAGCAACATCTAATTAATTCGTATGCGACTAAAAAAATGTTTAAAGATTTGGTGGTTTCAATATAAATCACTATCTTTGCCATCTGAAACGTTTTTTACAACCAAACGAAATGAAAGAATTCTTAAAAATGACCTTTGCCACCATCTGTGGTATTGCAATTTTCTTAGTTGTGACAGGATTGTTCTTCGTCATTTCACTCGTCGGCATGATTGCCAGCGACACAGCCTCAACCAAGGTAAAGGACAACTCCGTATTTGTCATTAATCTCAATGGAACCATCAGTGAGCGCGGGGAAGGCGATTCGCCGTTCAATGCTCTTTTGGGCATGGGCGACATGAGTGCCATGGGTCTGGATGACCTGATTGCCAGCATCCGCAAGGCAAAGGATAATGACGATATCAAGGGTATCTATCTGGAAGGCGGCCTTGTGGAGTTTGATGCGCCCGCCACAGCCCAGCAACTGCGTGATGCCCTGAAGGATTTTAAGAAGAGCGGCAAGTGGATTGTGGCCTATGCCGACCAGTATATGCAAGCCAGTTACTACGTAGCCTCTGTTGCCGACAATATCTATCTGAACGCTGAGGGTATGATTGACTTCAAGGGTCTTGGCGGCAAAAGCGAATATCTGAAAGGTCTCTACGACAAACTGGGCATCAAGTATATGGCCGCCAAAGTAGGAAAATACAAGAGTTATGTAGAAAGCAATACGCTGACAGGCATGAGCGAATATGACCGTGAGCAGCGCACTGCCTATCTGAACGGTATCTGGCAGTACTGGCTGCACGAGATTGCCGAGGGTCGTAAGGTGAAAGCAGAACAACTGGACCAGTTGGCCAACGACAGTATCCTGATGCTGGCTGACCCCAACGACTATGTGACAGCCAAACTCATCGACAAGGTGATGTTCCCAGAAGAGATCAAGGCAGAGATCAAGACCCGCCTGAAACTCGGAAAGGACGACGAGATCAACCAACTGACACTGAGCGACATGCTTAATGTGAAGTCTAACAAGAAGAATGACGGAGAACAGATTGCCGTTTACTATGCCTACGGTGATATCGTAGATAATGAAGCCTTCGATCTGATGTCGGGTACCGGTCATAAGATTGTGGGTAAGTCGACTGCTGAGGATCTCCGCAAACTGGCTGATAACGATGACGTGAAGGCGGTGGTATTCCGCGTGAACTCAGGCGGTGGCAGTGCCGTTGCCTCTGAGCAGATACGTCACGCCATCAAACTGCTGAAAGCCAAGAAGCCCGTTGTTGTTTCGATGGGTGGCATGGCTGCCTCGGGTGGCTACTGGATCAGTTCACCTGCCAACTATATCTTTGCAGAGCCGACCACCCTTACCGGTAGTATCGGCATCTTCGGACTGATTCCCAACTTCAGCGGTCTGGTGCAGGACAAACTCGGTGTGACATTCGATGGTGTGACCACTAATAAATACACCGACTTCGAGACCGATCTGGTTGTTGGCAAAGATACCGATGAGGCCATGAAATTCATGCAGACGTATGTAGACCGTGGCTATCAGTCGTTCCTCAACATTGTATCGGAAGGTCGTGGTATGAAGCCTGCGGAAGTGGACTCGATTGCCCAAGGCCGTGTATGGCTGGCTACAGATGCCGTCAAGATCAAACTCGTGGATAAACTTGGCAGCCTCGATGATGCCGTGAAGAAAGCCGCAGAGTTGGCAAAACTCGAAGCATATCATACAAACACCTATCCTGCCCAGGGCAGTTGGATGGATCAGTTCCTGCCTAAGGAGAATAAGGGCACCTACCTTGACAGCAAGTTCCAAGAGGAATTGAAAGTGCTGCTTGGCGACCTCTATAAGCCTTTGATGGAACTCCGTCAGACTGTCAAGGATGGCAGTTACGTTCAGGCACGTATGCTCGATGATGTCAGAGTGAAGTAGTTTAGAGTTTACTGTTTATAGTTTACAGTTTACGGATGGAGGGGAATTTCACCAGAATCAACAAGAAACTGCTGCCGCTGAGTTGGCTGTATGGACTGATTGTTAAATTCAGGAACATGCTCTTTGAGATGAATGTCTTGAAAAGCAAGTCATACACCATACCTGTCATCGCTGTGGGCAACATCACCGTTGGTGGCACTGGGAAAACCCCGCATGTGGAATATCTCATCCGACTCCTCCAAGATAAGTTCAGTGTTGCCATATTGAGTCGGGGTTACAAGCGCAAGAGTAGCGGGTATGTTCTGGCGACGCCAGAGACTCCGATGAAGATGATTGGCGATGAACCCTATCAGATCAAGCAGAAATATCCGAAGGTGACAGTGGCTGTAGATGCCAAGCGGACACGAGGTATTGAGCACCTGATTCACGACGGCGGTACGAAAGAAACAGATGTCATCCTGCTCGACGATGCGTTCCAGCATCGCTATGTCAAGCCTGGCATCAACATCCTGCTCGTAGACTACCACCGCCCCATCATTTACGACAAACTCCTGCCTGCAGGACGTCTGCGTGAACCCCTCAAAGGCAAGAACCGTGCCGACATCGTCATCGTGACTAAATGTCCTAAGGATTTGAAGCCCATGGATTTCCGCGTGCTCACCAAGCAGATGAACCTGTACCCCTATCAACAGTTGTTCTTTACAACACTCGAATATGATAGGATGAGGAACATCTTCCCAACGGCAAAGGAAGCACCATTATCGCTTGAGGATCTGAGCGACCATCATGTGCTGTTGCTGACGGGCATCGCATCACCCAAGCAAATCTATTATGATGTCAAACCCCATGCAAAAAGCATCACCTCACTGGCATACGGTGACCACCATGCCTTTAAGCAAAAAGACATCCGACATATAAATGAGACCTTTGCAAGTATGCCTTCGCCCAAGGTTATCATCACCACAGAGAAGGATATGGTGAGACTGGAAACTGCCGAAGGTCTGTGCGACGAGGTCAGGAACAGTCTGTATGTCCTACCTGTCAGAATCAGTTTCATGCTCGAAGGAGAAGCAACGTTTAACGAAAATATCATAGGTTATGTACGAAAGAATTCAAGAAACAGCATCCTGGCTAAAGGCAAGGATGACCACAAGTCCCAAGACAGCCATCATTCTGGGGACCGGCCTCGGACAATTAAGTTCTGAAATAACTGACAAGACAGAGTATCCCTACTCTGACATTCCCAACTTCCCCGTATCAACGGTGGAAGGTCATAGTGGTAAACTGATTTTCGGAAAACTCGGTGGCGTTGACATCCTCGCCATGCAGGGTCGTTTCCACTTCTACGAGGGTTACTCGATGAAGGATGTGACATTCCCTGTCAGAGTGATGTACGAACTGGGCATCCAGACCCTTTTCGTCTCGAATGCTGCCGGTGGTATGAACCCCGCCTTCAAGATTGGCGATCTGATGATTATCACCGATCACATCAACTTCTTCCCCGAGCATCCGTTGCGTGGCAAGAACTTCCCAACAGGCCCTCGCTTCCCGGATATGCATGAGACCTACGACCTGAATCTCATCAAGGAGGCCACTGCCATCGCCAGGAAGAAGAAAATCCGCGTCACCTATGGTGTCTATGTCGGTGTCCAGGGTCCTACCTTCGAGACTCCTGCCGAATACAAGATGTACCGTCTGTTGGGCGGCGATGCTGTCGGCATGTCAACTGTTCCTGAGGTCATCGTGGCCCATCACTGTGGCATCAAGACCTTCGGTATCTCCGTCATCACCGATCTTGGCGGTTTCGACAACCCTATGGAGGTCAGCCACGAAGAGGTACAGGAAGCAGCCAACAAGGCTCAGCCCTTCATGACAGAGATCATGCGTGAAATGATTATCCGTGCCGAGAAGATTGAAAAGAACAGTAAGGACAAGTTTAATACAGATCACCCGACAGAAGGATGGAAATAGCAAAACTCGGAGAGTTCGGCCTTATCGACCGACTGACGAAAGACATAGAGACAAAGAATAAAAGTACAAAGTACGGCGTGGGCGACGACTGCGCCGTACTCAGTTATCCGGATAAAGAAATGCTGGTCACAACCGACCTGCTGATGGAAGGTGTGCACTTCGACCTGACATACATCGATCTGAAACACCTCGGATACAAAAGTGCGATGGTGAATATCAGTGATGTGTTCGCCATGAACGGCACCCCCCGTCAGATAACAGTATCCCTGGCACTGAGCAAACGGTTCACAGTTGAAGATTTGGAGGAGTTCTACGCCGGTCTGCGTCTGGCATGCGACAAATGGCATGTGGATATTGTTGGCGGCGACACCACCTCTTCCTATACTGGTCTGGCCATCAGCATCACCTGTATCGGTGAGGCAAGTAAAGAAGACATTGTCTATCGTCATGGTGCCAAGAACACAGATCTTGTCTGCGTCAGTGGAGACTTAGGTGCCGCCTATATGGGGCTCCAACTGCTGGAACGCGAGAAGAGTGTCTATTATGGTCAGATCAACGACCTCCAGAAGAAAATTGCTGAAGCCAAGGCTGCCGGCGATGAGAAAAAACGCTCAACGCTCAACGCTCAACTTTCAACATTCAACTTCCAGCCCGATTTCAGCGGCAAGGAGTATTTGCTGCAGCGCCAGTTACAGACCGAAGCCCGCGGCGACATCATCGAGAAACTCCGTGAGGCAGGCATACGTCCTACAGCCATGATGGACATCAGCGACGGCCTATCCTCAGAACTGATGCATATCTGCAAGCAGTCGGGAGTGGGTTGCCGTATCTTTGAGAAGAACATCCCCATCGACTACCAGACGGCCGTCATGGCAGAAGAGATGAATATGAATGTGACCACTTGTGCCCTCAATGGCGGCGAGGACTATGAACTTCTGTTCACTGTTCCCATCGGCGACCATGAGAAGATTGAACAAATCGAAGGCATCAAGATGATTGGACATATCACGGAAGAAAAATACGGAAGATTGTTGGTAACCCGTGATAATCAGGAGTTTGAACTCAAAGCACAGGGTTGGAACCCGCTAAATTGAGCACTGAAGGTTGAAGATTGAATGTTAAAAAACGCTAATATCGAAGCATTTTTCAATCTTCGATGTTTGATTCTCAATTATTCTTAGTACCTTTGCACCCGCAAACGAAAGGAATGCAGTTGACACAATGGTGCCTTAGCTCAGTTGGTAGAGCATCGGACTGAAAATCCGTGTGTCCCCGGTTCGATTCCTGGAGGTACCACTCCTCCTTTCATTAGCCCGGTTTTCCCCTGTGGAGCCGGGTTTTCTTTTTGTCTTTTTGCAAATAGTTCCACCGATATTTGCCCATCTCCCAAAAAGTTCTTATCTTTGCACCATATTATAAATAAGGTAATATGAAAAAGTATATTTTGACCCTTGCTGCCATTCTCATGACAGCCAACATCCATGGGCAGACAGCCCGTGAGGAAATCAAGGCCAACAAGTATTTGTCGGGCAGTCAGTATCTGGACTATAACCGCAGGCTCCCTGACAAGCCCCTTACCCCTGCCCCAAAAGGTTACGAACCATTCTATATGAGTCATTATGGCCGTCACGGTTCCCGCTGGCTCATCAGCGACAACAGTTATACCGGTCCCAGAGATATCCTCCGCGATGCCAAGGACCAAGGCAAACTGACATCGTTTGGTGAAGAGGTGCTTAAGAAGATTGAGGCATTCGAGCCCACATCTGTCCAGCGACTGGGTGACCTGTCAACCGTCGGCGAGCGTCAGCATCACGGTATCGGCAAGCGTATGGCAGAGAATTTCCCAGAGATCTTCAAGACCAAGAACGTGCCCATCGATGCCCGTTCCACAACCGTCAACCGTTGTATCCTCTCAATGATTGCCGAGTGCGAGGAATTGGCTGCAGCCAATCCCACGGCCCGTTTCCATAATGATGTCAGTGAGTCATTGCAATATTACCTGAACCAGCCATGGGATGGTTTGGTCAAAAAGACAGGGAATGACGGAAAACTCCGCCGTGAGGTCTTCCGCAACAAATATACCCATCCCGAGCGTCTGATGAAGGCTCTCTTCAACGACCAGCAGTGGGTGTTCAGCAATCTGCGAGCCGGTTCTTTCATGCGCAGCCTTTTCGAGATTGCTACCAACATGCAGAGTCATGATACCGACATCGAACTCTTCTCCATCTTCACCGAGGAGGAGATCTACGACCTCTGGAAGCAGAACAATATCGCGTGGTACATCGCCTATGGACCAGCGCCAATGACCAAAGGCATTATGCCCTTCAGTCAGCGCAACCTACTGAAGAACATCATTGAGACGGCCGACACCGTTACCCAGACACAGGCTACCCTCCGCTTCGGCCACGAGGTCTGTGTGATGCCATTAGCCTGTCTGCTGGAACTGGACAACTGTGCCGTACAGGTGGAGAACCTTGATGAACTCGATCAGTATTGGCAGAACTACAAGATTTTCCCCATGGGCTGTAACATCCAGTTGATCTTCTACCGTCCGAAAAAAGGCAAGGATGGTGATATCCTCATCAAGGCCCTGTTGAATGAGCGCGAGGCCAAGTTGCCTGTAGCCACTGACCAGTATCCTTATTACAAATGGAGCGACCTGCGTCAGTACTACCTCGACAAACTCGCCAAGTTCGACGCCATGAACAAAGAATAAAATGTATATTTGTAAATTGTCAAATAGTTAATTACAATGGGAATCATCATTGGAATCGACGTGGGCATCTCCACGACAAAGATTGTAGGTATCAAGAACAACAAGGTATCTGCTCCTATCCGTATCACGGCAGCCGACCCAGTCACCTCACTCTATGGTGCCTTCGGCAAATATCTGCATGACAATGATATTGAATTGAGTGATGTGGAACATGTGATGCTCACAGGTGTCGGAGCCGCCTACATCGACCAGCCCATCTACGGTCTGCCCACCAGCAAATCGCAGGAGTTTATCGCTGACGGTTTAGGAGCACGTTTTGAGTCAAAACTCGACCACACCATCGTTGTATCGATGGGCACTGGTACGTCGTTCGTGAAATGCGACGGTGAGGAAATGAAGCACATCGGTGGTATCGGTGTGGGAGGCGGCACACTCGCAGGACTGGCCCGTATCATGCTCAACACCAGCGATATCAAACAAGTGGCGGCCCTTGCCAAGCAAGGCAACATCCGCAATATCGACCTGACCATCGGCGACATCAGTGCCCAGCCGTTGCCAGGTCTGCCGATGGATACTACGGCCTCGAACTTTGCCCGT
>Ga0310690_10002230_pt1 | contig 32097 bp, 56 predicted proteins | sample AusTroGonzalo_MG_2_FD_207661 | JGI IMG/M metagenome (GOLD analysis project Ga0310690, IMG submission 207661) | Bovine rumen microbial communities from tropical cattle in Woodstock, Queensland, Australia - Gonzalo_04 (v2) (version 2) | ecosystem: Host-associated > Mammals > Digestive system >...
ACAGGAGGACAGAAGAGATGATCAATGGAAAACAGCTGGTCGATTACGCAAAGGCCCAGATCGGCCGCCCGTACTGGTATGGGACATTTGGCCAGATCGCAACAGAAAAGCTACTGGCTGAGAAGGCGGCACAGTATCCGAAGCAGTACAGCGCAACAAGACAGAAGAAGGCAAAGGACCGAGGCGACATCGGCCAGAAGGTACACGACTGCATCGGACTTTATAAGGGAGCCCTCTGGTCCGAGGGACCGGACGCGCCCGCAAAGTACAACCCAGCTCAGGACATAAGCGCAGATGGCGCATTCAAGAAGGCAACCCAGAAGGGACCGATTGGATCCATCCCCGAGATCATGGGCCTCGGCGTATATCGCAAGGGACACGTCGGGATCTATATCGGAGGCGGCCGTGTAGTACAAGCAAAGGGCTTTGATTACGGAGTAATAGAAAGCGACACGGAAGGCTTCACAGACTGGTTTATGTACCCCGAGATCGATTACACGGACTGCGAGCTGGTAACACCGCAGCCGGAGATCCCAGAGCCCGCACCGGCACCCGAGCAGCCGCAGAAGAACATAACTGAGATCGCAGCAGAGATCCGCCGCGGAGACTGGGGCAACGAGCCCGAGAGAACCCAGAGGCTGACCGCCGCCGGATATTCCGCGGACTTCATAAAGGAAGCACAGCAGATCGTGAACGAGACGATCGCGCAGGAGAAGCAGCAGGAGAAGCCGATCTGGATCGGCATCGTTAACACGGTAAAGGATCCGCTGAACGTAAGATCAGGCCGCGGCAAGAACTACCCAGTGGTGAAGCAGCTCGCGAAGGGATCCATGGCGGAGCTTACCGGAGACGCGCAGGACGGATGGATCCAGCTGGCAGACGGCAGCGGTTACGTTTCCGCTGCATATATAGTAAAATAATAGCAGGGACACAGATCCTCCCTGTTATGAACGTATAGACCGGCGAAGGCTCCTGACCATAACGGCAAGAGCCCAGCTGGTCTATATTTCTGCGAAAAACAGCTTGCATTGTATAGCATATATGATATAATATGAGTGTAAGGAACAGAGGATAAAACAGGAAAGCGGCAGCAGAGACCGGCGGGAAGCAGCACAGACTGGGGATCGCGGCGAGGCACGGACGGCGAGGACGAACGGACATACCTGCTGGACCTTACACAAATAAAACACCGGAGGACACCAAGATGTATAACATGACTTTTGCAGAAGTAGAACTCGAGAGGATCAAGGGCAAGGTTTACGACGCGCTCGCAACTATATCCAACGAGCAGGACGCCAGCCAAGAGGACATGGAGGCGGCGATCGAATGGTTTTTAATACATTTCTACGAGAACTGAGGAGGACACCAAGATGAACGCGAAGATCATGACACCGGCAAGAACAACAGGACAGCAGCTCATGAGGACCAGCGACGGCAGGATCTACGAGAGGATGGACTGGGACCGCGGACACATTCACCAGAAGCTCCTGATGCACTACGAACCGGAGGCCTGCGCCGATTACAGCATGGACGGCGGAGAACACTGGGACTGGGAGTGGGGAACCCCAGACGGCAGAGGCGGATGGCATAGACGCGGATCCTGAACAGGAAAAAAACGGTCCGATTTTTCGAGATAACACAATAAAATCAGCCCCGACAGGAAAAATCGGGGTTGTATTTTCGTGATAATATGCTATACTATAAATATAAGAAAGACATAGGAGGACACCAAGATGAAATATAGATTGACAGTATACACAAGAGCATTTGATCCCGACTGGAACATGACGGTCGCAAGAGAAGCCAAGACATTTCTCGGAGACGACGAAAAGAGCATCAGAAGAAGACTCGAGGCATGGATCAAGAAGCAGGGACTCAACCGCGAAGAAATAGAGACACGCTTCGATTTTAACATTTGATAACAGGAGGACACCAAGATGGCACACAAGATCACAAAGAAGGACCTGAAGAGAGCACAGGAAAAGCTGCAGCAGGCAAGAGAGCAGGGCGCGGACCTTAAGAAGATAATATTCCTTGAGGCAACGGTCGGAACATACGAGGGAATCCTCGCAGGCCGCATTCACTGATAACAGGGAGGACACCAAGATGAGATGGCTCATTGATTACGACAACAAGACAACAGGCGGCTCCGATTTTGAGATCGTAAACGCGGAGGCAGACTGCAAGGCGCAGGACATCGCCGATTATTTCCGAGACTGGCACGAAGGAACCGGAAACGATATCGAGATCCGCGGGATCTTTAAAGAAGTAAAGAACTGGAGGTGATACCATGGCAAACAATATCGGAATATTTGAGCTGCTAGCACTGGCCGACGAATACAACATCAAGAAGATAGATGAACCATACAACGGAACGATCGAGATCCAGAGCAAGCAAATGGAACTCTGCTGCGATATATATCCCACAGGAGAAGCGCACTTCTATGTTACAGGAGTATATAACAGCGGCTGCGATTTTGCAGAGATTTCCCTCGAAGGGCTGGATCGCATGCGCAGATTTGTAAAACTATTAAATGACAACTTCGATGGCCAATAAAAAGACACCTGAGACGCCGGAGGATGATTACACATTCCCAAACCAGATCACCTTTGATGACCTACTAACGGATCCGGAGACTACTCGACCGCAAGGCGAAGAAGAGACAGCATGGGACGTTATACCAGAGACGGCGAAGGCGGCGGAGGATATTCAACCCGCAGACGTTACAGCCGCAGGAACGACCGCGGCCTCTATTCATACGCCGACGACAAGGAAGAGAAGATCGAGATGTTACGCGAGATGATGGACGAAGCCGGCAGCGAAGAAGAGCGCAAGACGATCCAGAAGCTGATCAACAGGATGAGCTGAGATGCTAAACAAAAGCGAGCTGATCCGGATAATAGAAGAGCTGGAGGAAGGCCCTCAGAGCTACCAGAACTGCGAGAAGCTCGCCACATTCTATGCGATTTTTGATCACCTATACAAGCGACCGGATCCGGAGCCTTACGCAAGAGCGAGCCAAGAAACAATAATCGGCCAGCACGGCGACTCGGAATTTTTGCAGGCAATCGCCGGAACCGAGGCCAGCGAGACATGGGCGATCATAGATGAGCTGATGGAAATACTAAAGCGCTTGCAGCCGAAGATCTACGCCTCGGTCTTGAACAAAGTAAAAACTTGATATACAATAAAGACACCGCAGAGGATACCCGACACATTCAACGCGGAGGACCAGCACCCGAGCCCAGACAGCTGAGTGCTGGTTTTTTTGCTTGCATTTTTCTATATATATGCTATACTAAATATATAAGAAATAGATGGAGGACACCGAGATGGCAGCACCAATGAAGATGAGCGAACTGATATTTGAGATCAGAAACGACCTCGCAAAGTTTAACGAATTCCACACAATAGAAGAGCTCATGCAGATCAACAGCAGGATCGAGCGAAACGCAAAGGAAATGAGACGCCGCAGGGACCGATTCAATCCCGACCACACGGCGCTCATTAACAAGCTGGAAAAATACGGATTCTGAACGGCAGCAGCCGGCGGAAAATATACAAACCACATGACAGGAGGAACCACACATGGGAAGATCATTATTTGAAATCGACGCGGACATCCGAGCATTTCTGGACGGCCTTTATTACAGCGTAGACGAAGACGGCACGCTGCCGGAGGCAGACTTCGAGAAGATCAACGAGCTGAACGCGGAGCGCGACAGAAAGATCGACAACATCGCGCTTTATTACAAGGAATGCATCGCGGACGCGGCAGCTTTGAAGGCGGAGAGCGACAAGCTCAAGGCAAGAGCGGAAATCGCAACAAACAAGGCAGAGCGCTTGAAGAAATACCTCGCCCAGAGCATGGACGGCAAGCCTTACGAGAGCGCGAGAAACAAGATCAGCTGGAGATCCAGCCAGAGCGTCGAGATCGACGAAGACCAGCTCCCCAAAAAGTACTTTATAAAGAAGACAACCGAGGCTCCGGACAAGAAGGGCCTCAAGGAACTTTTAAAGAGCGGCAAGAAGATCAAAGGCGCTCGCCTTGTAGATAATAACAACATACAGATCAAATAACAGGAGGACACCAAGATGGCAACTGCAAAGGAAACACCGGAAAAGAAGACCGAGGCGCCCAAAAGCCTCTTCGAACAGCTCCTGACCGTAGACGTCGGAGACAAGATCGAGAAGAAGGACGCAGGCAAGGACAGGAACGGAAAGCCGATCAAGCTCTCATATTTGAGCTGGTCATGGGCATGGGCAGAAGCTAAGAAGAGATGCCCTGATCTTAACTATGAGATAATAAAGCAGGAGAACGGGCTCCCTTACGTATACGACCCGAAGACGGGTTACATGGTATATACTCGCGTTACGACAGGCGGCCAGACATACGAGATGTGGCTGCCGGTAATGGACGGAAACAACAGAGCCATGAAGGCGGAGCCTTACGGCCTGACCTTTAAGAACGGCAACAGCATCACGGTCCAACCCGCAACGATGATGGAGATCAACAAGACGATCATGCGCTGCCTCGTAAAGAATATCGCGGTCGCAACAGGACTCGGTCTTTATATATACGCCGGCGAGGATCTACCAGAGGCACCGGAGGAAGCAACCCGCTCCTTTGTATGCGCAGCCTGCGGCGGCAGCTTCACGGATCAGAAGATCGCGGAGTTTTCCATGGACAGATGGAAGAAGCACATCTGCCCCGACTGCATAAGGAAGAAGCAGGAAGAGATCAAAAAGAAGAAGGCCGAAGAGGAAGCGAAGAAGAAGGCTGAGCAGGTAACACAGGAAGCCGACGATTTGCTCCAGCTACTAGGAGAGCCGCCTGTCGAGCCCGCAGCAACTGCAGACTTAGCTCTAATAACAGGAGGAAAAACAGATGCTTAATAATATAAACGTACAAGGAAGATTCACAGCAGATCCCGAACTCAAGACAACAGCCAACGGCTCCAAGTTTATAACATTCAACATCGCGAGCCAGAGACGCAAGGACAGCGCCGGCAACTACGAAACGGACTTCATATCATGCGTGGCATGGGGAACGCAGGCGGAATTCATAAGCCGCTGGTTTGAGAAGGGCAGCATGGCGATCGTTTCCGGAAGACTTCAGAGCCGCAACTTTGAAGCAGCAGACGGATCCAAGCGCATCTCACACGATGTCTATGTCTACGAATGCAACTTCTCAGGACCAGCAGAAAAGAAGCCGAAAACGCAAGGAGAAGAACAGGCACCTGAGATGGATCCGGAGCTGGACTTCGAATTTTAAAGGCGTATAATATAGGTGCATGGCTGGTCGGTGCCGCGGAACCAGCCCCGACCACATAAGCCAAGCAAGATGAACCATTAAACCACGAAGCGGCACCTTCGTGGTTTTTTATTTCCAAAAACAGGAGGATCCACATGGCAATAATACGAGTTAACAAAACAAAGGATTACACCGTAATGAGCAACCGGCACCTCCGAGACCACGCGCTGAGCTTGAAGGCAAAAGGACTCATGAGCCAGATGCTGGCGCTGCCGGAGGATTGGGATTATTCAATAACAGGCCTTGCGGCTATAAACAAGGAAAGCGAAGCAGCGATCAAGACGGCGCTGAAGGAACTGAAAGCAGCCGGTTATTTGATAATAACCAAGAAGACACCGGACCAGACCGAGAGCGGCCGCTTTGAATATATATATGACCTTTACGAGGATCCGGATCAGGCACCGGAATCGCAAGAGAACCCAGCAGAAGACGAAAAACAAGCGATAGAAAAACAAGGGTTAGAAATTCAACCCCTAGAATTTCAACCGGTAGAATTTCAAGCGGTAGAAAATCACCGACAATTAAATACTAATAAACAAAATACAGAAGAATCAAATACTAAAGAATCAAATAAGGAAGATGAAGAAGAGGCCCTGCCTCCGATCTTGAGACCGTACAAGGAAGCGCTGGAAGAGATACCGGAAGTCGCCAACAACAGAGACACCCTGATCCAGCCAATCGCCGAATTCGCAACAATGAGAAAGAAGATGAAGAAGCCGATCCCAACACCACACGCGCTGGCGCTGCTACTAAAGAAGACAGCTGAGATGGCAGAAAGGGATCCGGAGACCATGAAGGCGATCCTTGATCAATCGACCATGAACGGCTGGTCCGGAGTATACGAGCTCAAGGAACCAAAGCCGCAGATGATCCAGAGCAGCAGACAAAACCCATTCGCAGCATTACTGCAGGAGGCATGACATGAACAGAAGAGAGACCGTGGAGCTTTTGAAGGTACTGGCGGACAACTACACGAACCACAAGATCGCGGATCCGGAAGGGACCGTGAAGATCTGGGAGATGAACCTCGCATCATACAAGGCGGAGGACATATACAAAGCCGCCAAACTACACATGGCGCGCTGCTCCTATATGCCGAACCCCGCGGACCTAATAAAGCTGATCACAAGAGCACAGATCGTTTATACACCGCCCCAACTCCAGATCGAGGCCGAAAACGCAACAGAAAGAGAGACAGGATGCAGCGTCTGCCCATACGAAGACTGCTGCCTCGGAATAAAATGCATTGTATAGTATAGCAAAACATGCTATACTAGAAGCACGACAGGAGGATCACAACATGCCGTTACATTTTGAAGAAACAAGACAACAGCCCCCGCGCGATTTCGGAACAGAGATGTGCGAGCTCGAGAACGAGACGATCGCCAAGATTTACGAACTTTGCGAAAGACACCAAAGACACCGAGTCCTGACAACGGCCGTGTTTGTTTCGCATGTAATAAGCGCGGTCACGCTAGAAGAGAACAACGAGCTGGAGGAACCGGAGAATGACTGAACCGTTAAAGATAACCATCCCGCTGGAGCCGACCAGCAAGAAGAACAGCCAGAGGATCCTGTTTAATTCCAGAAAAGGCGGAGGATTCTGGAAGATCGCGAACGGCGGCCGCAGGATCTACGCAGGGGTCCCGTTCATAGCGCCATCGGTAAAGTTTGAGCAATACCAGAGCCAGTGCAGATGGTACATGCCCAGACTAGAGAAGCCGATCGATTACCCTGTCCGGATCCAGTGCCTCTTTTTTCGCAAGACAAAGAACCGCTGCGATCTAACGAATCTGCTCGAGGCCGTGGACGATATACTGGTCCATTACGGAGTTATAGCAGACGACAGCTGGAAGGTTATCCAGAGCCACGACGGGAGCCGCGTGCTTTTTGATAAAGAGAACCCGAGAACCGTTATTTACATAGACAGAGGACTGGAGGAAGAAACATGAACATTGACGACTTCGCAAAGAGACTAAACGAAACGATGAATGACACGAAGATGCCGCCCTCTTTGCAGTACGAGATAACATTCGATCAGAAAGAATGCGAGGCTTTGAAGAAGATCCTCGAGGAAGCAAAGACAGCTGAGATCCGCCTGCAGTACATAGAGAACACGGATCCGGAGATCGCAACAAAGAGCGAGATCGCCGCAATGATTCTCCAGAGCCCTGAGATGGCGGAGATTGCCGGAAAGATAACCAGAGTCTTTAATACTACCGTCGATCTGGTAAGCGAAGTCATGGAAGCAGCAGGAAACGCGCTGGCTCACCTTGTAGAGAGCCAGATCGAAAGGGAGGGAGAAGAATGAAGGCCGTTATAATAACCGCGATTATTTGCGCCACGCTGGTGATGATCAGCTGGATCAACAAGGACAAGCCGAGGAGGGACCGCGATGGGAGCAATTAAGACAAAGGACCTGCTGCCGATCTGGCGCAAGGAACGAGACGAAGCAGCCCTGAGCTTTGACGTCGAGACATTCCGGAGATTTTACGAGAAATGGCATCGCCGCGGATTTTACGACATCCCGCTGCCGGCAGACGACCGAGTGATCGAGATCGCGATCAGGGAGATGGTGCTGGGATTAGCGAACCCACCCGAAGACAAGAAGAAAGAAGCAAGAGACTGGCTGGAGGCCAACGGTTACGATCCAGATCCATGGAAGGAGAAAACATGAACGACGAAGCAAAGAGAGAAGCACAGCGTGCAGCGCTTAAGAAGTACGAGGCAAAGAGCCGCCACTTCATGATCCGCCTGAACCTCGAGAAGGACGGCGACATCATAGAATGGCTGGAGCAGCAGGCCAGCGGGAACGCCGCGATCAAGGCGCTGATCCGTCAGAACATATCCAGAAAAAGAAGGAAATAAGGGCATCTGGGACTTGTATTCTTTCTGTTATATGCTATACTATAAATATAGAAACATACAGGAGGACACCGAGATGAAGGTTACAATCACAGCAGCAGACAAAAAGAGACACAGCCAGATCAGGATGATCAAGAGGCGCCTCCTCTGCGGACTTCCGAGAGCTACAAGCATATACAACTACCTCGGATGTTACGGAGAGATCGAGGTCACAGACGAGATGATCAACGACTGGATCGAAGCAAGAGAAGCGGAAGCAAACTGAGGAGGAACACCGAGATGAAGTATTACATTTGCACAAGAATGAACAAGATCGCGAACTTGCAGATCCTCGCCATGACGGAACATTCACTGGTCGCACACTTTATCGCCGCCCAGTATAACGAAGGATATCAGAAGGCCGGAAGAGATATGAAGGCCGAGATCAAGACAGAAGACGAACTCGAGCAGACAGCCGAGTGGTTAAGAAGCTAACAGGAGGAACGGAACCATGACAGCAGCAACAATCGGCGTGGCAATAATAGCAGCAACAGCAGGAGCGGTCGCTGGCTATATTTTGAAGTTTGTGCAGGACACGAGATGGATCCGCGAGATCTGCGAGACATACGATGAGGCCATCGAGAACACAAACAAGATTTACCACAAAGAGATCAGGCGCCTGATTGACCACATAAACAACATGCAGCAGGCGGAAATCGCAAGGAGACTGAGGACCCAGAACCCGATCACGAAGGCGGCAGAAGATCGGGCCAACGCGAGAATCAAAGAAGAGCTGGGCCTCGACTTCCCGAACGTAACGGAACCCATGCCGGAGCCTCCCAAGGGCTGGCAAGAAATAGATTTTGGAGGTGACTTCTGATGTATAGATGTAACGAATGCGGCGCAGAATTTGAAAAACCAGCAGAGGCAACGGTCGACTTAGAAGAGGAATATGGAGTCGGCGGATCCTTCGGAGGACACCACACCGAGATCTGGGACGTTTGCCCCGAATGCCTGAGTTACGAATTCGAAGAGATACCCGACGAAGAGGAAGAAGAGGAAGAAGAGGAACCGGAGGAAGACGAAGAATGAAATATTTTATATCTTTCATGGGGACATATGGATCCGGCAAGATGGCGGCAGGCAATACGATCATTACAGCAGACTCGCCGCTCAACACTAAGCAGAGGATCCGCCTCACCGAGAACCTGATCCAGCAGAGCAAAGGCCTCGACAGCGTAGCAATTATGAGCTTTCAAGAGATCAAGGAACCCAGAAGGAAGAAGGAAGCATGAAAGCGATCGCGATAATAACAGCGCTGGCCTTGCTACTAGCAGGACCGGCGCAAACGCAACAGGAAGAAAGCACCGCTTACATGGAGATGGCATGGACCAGCAGCAGCGACGAGATCCGCAGGACCCTGCCGATCGAATACCAAGCCAACGCCTGCGGAATGACAGCCTTTGAATTTGAATACATGGCAAGGACCATCGAAGCAGAGAGCGACAGGACAGACAGCCTCGAAGGCAAGATCCACATCGCGGCCGTGATACTAAACCGAGTGGCAGCGCCCGAATTTCCAGACACCATAACAGGAGTGCTGGACCAGAGCGGGCAATTCACGACCACATCCGGAGGCTGGTGCTCCACGCCATACACCGAGACAAGCCGCTGGGCGATCGTAGAAGCGCAGCGCCGACTGGTAGAAGGAACGATCCCAGAACGCCTTTTATATTTCAACGCGATCGGTTACAACAACGGGCAGGCTTTCGGATATATAGATGGGAACTATTTTATGACAGCATAAGGGAGGACACCGAGATGGATCACAAGAGAAGCCCTGAGATTGCACTGGCGGATATTTCGCAAGTATTACGAGAACACAACATGCAGCGCCGGAACGTAGACCACGAAGAGGCGCTGAACAGGATCCGCGAGATCTTGAGGAAATATGACACGGAGGGAAACAGATGACCGGAGAGCGAGTGATCAAGATCCTGCGAACCGAGCTGGAATGCGTAAACAGGCAAGGGACGCCCAAATGCAACCGCGACTGCCTAAACTGCGATTTACTACTACCGGCAAAGGACGTGCGCGAAGCATACGAGACAACGATCAAGGTGCTGGAGATAGTAAAGAAGCAGCAGGACGCGAAGCGCGACGCCGAGAACATGGCCAGAATTCGCAAAGAAAAGGTGGAGCCAATAACGGGAGGCGAAGGATGAAGATCATCGAGGAAATAAAGAGACGCCGCGACAATAAGCGGAGACAGGAATCATGCAAGGCAGCGATCCACAGCGGATCCTGCCCGCAGAATTGCCAGAAGTGCGCATGGTATACCGGAGGCAGAAGATGAACAACTGGATCGAGATCAAGACAGAGACCAACATCGCAGGATTGACCGTTCACGAGGTAAAATGCCCCTTTTGCGGATATCGCGAGACATTCCACAACAAGCCCAGCGCCGAATGCTACATCTGTGGCAGGCCGCTCGGATATAAGAGGGAGGACACGGTAGCATGAAATATTACAAGGAAAGCGACATCAGAGGCGCGAGATTTAACACCATAAGCACGCCTTATTCACAAGGCTGGAACGACGGGATTAATTCAATCTTTGAGAACGCGACGCCGATCGAGATCCAGACATGGATCCCCGTCGAGACAAGAGAACCGGACGCAGAAGAGCGCGAGGAAATATGCCGCATTTACGGAGAAGCCGCGGTCGACGACATGCCGATGTTTTGCGGACCGATGCCGGAGGACGGACAGGAAATCCTGATCTCTACCCCATACGGCGTCTCTTTTGATATTTGCTCCGTAGATTGCGAAGGATGGCTGAACACGCTGGCATTAGAGAACCAAGGAGACTGGGAAGGCGTAACGGCATGGATGCCGCTCCCGAAACCATATCAGAAGGAGGAAACAAATGGACAACAGACACATCAATGAGGATTACGCCCAGATCGCGGCGGAGCTAATCGCAAGCGAAGAGAGCCTCGCCCACATAGCGAACAGCGCCGCAACAATAATTTACCTTTCAAGCGACTACAAGAAGACCAGCAAGGACAAGCTGGTCTTCGGTCAATGTGAGAAGATACAAGACAAATATAAATGGGGAATCCCCGCTGATTTCACCATAACGATATTTGAACCGAACGTCGAGGAATTCACAGACGACCAGATCCGGATGCTGATCCACCACGAGCTGCTGCACGTAGGAATCGAGTTTAAACCGGACGGAACGGAGGCTTACAGCATAATCCCCCATGACCTCGAGGACTTCAAAGAGATAATAAACAAATACGGAACGGACTGGGCAGAAATATGAACGAGTTAAAGATCGAATACTTGAAGACATCCGAGCTGACGCCATACGAGCGAAACGCAAGGAAGCACGCGGACGCGGATCTGGAGACCATAATCGCAAGCATTGAGAAATTCGGATTTGACGATCCGATCGGCATCTGGAGCGAGAAGAACATCATCGTGGAAGGACACGGCCGCCTCATAGCAGCGAAGCGCCTCGGCATGAAAGAGGTCCCCTGCATAAGGCTGGACCACCTAACAGACGAAGAGCGCAAGGCATACGCCCTCGCGCATAACAAGACAGCAGAGATGTCAGAATGGGACTTTGACTTACTAGACGCGGAGCTCCGAGAATTAGGAGGCGCGGGATTCGACATGGAGGCCTTCGGATTTGAAGCCGGAGACACCGAGGACATGGACGCGGAAGAAGACGAATTCGAGCCTGAGATCCCAGACGAACCGAGAACCAAGACCGGCGACATGTACCAGCTCGGAGCCCACCGCCTGATCTGCGGAGACAGCACGGATCCGGAGGTCATACAGCGCCTGATCGGGAACCTGCCCGCAGATCTACTGATCACGGATCCGCCTTACAACGTAGCGTATGAAGGCAAGACAAAGGACCGCCTGACAATACAGAATGACAGATTCAACAGCGCCGACGCCTTCCGAGATTTCCTCAGAAAAGCGTTTGAAGCTGCAAGCACCGGCATGAGAGCAGGCGCCGCCTTTTATATTTGGTATGCCAGCTCAGAAGGTTATAACTTTATAGGAGCAGCGCAGGACATCGGCTGGAGGATCCGCCAGCAGCTAATCTGGGTTAAAAACGTAATGGTTCTCGGCCGCCAAGACTACCACTGGCAGCACGAGCCCTGCCTTTATGGATGGAAAGACGGCGCGGCGCACTATTTCGTCGACGACAGAACACAGGTCACCGTCTACGAGGACCGCCCCGACATAAAGAACATGAAGAAGCAGGAGCTGCAGGAGATGCTCGAGAACATACTGGACGGCGGCGGATTTTCAACAGTAATCCGAGAAGACAAGCCGGCAGCCAGCGAACTGCACCCGACCATGAAGCCGATCAAGCTGATCGCGCGCCTCGTAAGGAACAGCAGCCGCAAGGGAGAATGCGTGCTTGACGTATTCGGAGGAAGCGGATCCACCATGATCGCCTGCGAGCAGCTCGGAAGGATAAACAGGACCGTGGAGCTCGATCCCCGTTATTGCGATGTAATAGTCGACCGCTGGGAGAAATTCACCGGAAGGAAGGCAGAGAAGCTGACATGAGCATTGATATATTGGGCACTAAATACACGATCAAGCACGTCAACTGCGGGAACGTAGCACACGTTTATTACGAAGAAAGAGCAATCGAGATCCCGATCGGACTGGGAGAGCACGAAGAGAGAGCCACGATCCGACACGAGATCATCCATGCGTTTTTATTTGAAAGCGGGCTCGGTTTCAATTTTGAGCACAACGAAAGAGGGCAAGAGGAACTCATGGTCGACTGGATCGCGATGCAATACCCGAAGATCAAGGCAGCATTCGAAAAGGCAGGAGCGGCCGAATGGTAAGAGAAGTCGTTTATATAGCAGGACGGATCGCGGGAGACCGAGATTACAAGCGGAAGTTTAGAGCAGCAGAGAAGACGCTCAAGGGCCGCGGCTATATAGTAATAAACCCTGCGAAGCTACCGCAAGGACTAAAGCCGGAAGCATACATGCCGATCTGCCTCGCCATGGTAGAAGCCGCCGACATACTATGCCTGATCGGAGACGACTGGCACAAGAGCCGCGGAGCCATGACCGAGCTGCGCTTTGCAGAATACCAAAACAAGAAAGTAATAACACTGAACACGGAGAAAGATCATGGACTTTGATGAATTCGACGACATAGAATCCGATTTTGAAGATTTCGACGAGCTCATGGACGCGGAACCACAGCAGGCCCCAGAGCCCGATCCGGAACCCAAACCGCAAAGGAAACGATCAGACGACGAACCGAAGATCCTCGGCACGCCGATGAGATACCACACCCTCCGAGCACAAAAGCAATTCGAGAAGCGCCGATTTTTTAGCGAGAAGAACCTCCTGAATACATTTACATGGCACATGGAGCGCGACAACATATATTGCATAATAAGCGGCGGAGACATAGACCAGCTCTCCTTTTTAAAGCACGTGATCAGACAGCAGCCGCTCCGTTATTGCCTACTAAGCTCGTGGTGTTTTGGTATAGAGGACGTGCAGGAAATAGGCCGCTGGGTAGAAAAGGGATTAATTAAGAAAATAGATTTCTATATCGGAGAGATCGCCCGCGCTTCATACGCGATGTGCCAGAAGGACCTCTCCCGAATAGCAGCCAGCACCGGAGGCCGCTGCGCAGTATTTAGGAACCACAGCAAAGTGATTCTCGCATACGGGGAGCGCTTCGATTGCGCTATACTATCGAGCGCCAATATTAACACCAACCCGAGAACCGAGAACACGACCATCATCTGCAGCAGAGAGGTCTGCGATTTTTACAAACAATACTTCGATGATATAATCCCATTTAACAAGGGATTCGAAAACTGGAAGCCCGCGGAGATTGACGAATGAGAAAGAAGATCGACGAATGGATCACCGAAGACGGCCTGCTCCAGATAACAGGCTGGATCCGAGACGGCCTGACCATAGAGGACGTCGCCCACAATTGCGGCGTGGCAACCGGCACCTTTTACGATTGGAAGAAGAAGCATCCTGAGATTGAAGAAGCCATAAAAAAAGGAGCGGCTCCGGTAGACCTGATCGTCGAGAATGCGATGTTCAAGCGCGCAACCGGATATAAAACCATCGAGAGAAGAAAGATCAAGCTGCCGGACGGAACGGCGCGCGTTGAGGTAATAGAGAAAGAGGTCCCGCCTGATACCACCGCGGGAATTTTCTGGCTGGCCAACAGGAAGCCCCAGAGATGGAAGAGGAAGCAGGTCGAGGAGACAAAGCCGGAGGAGATCGAGGACGAGACAAGGACCGAGGTCGAGACATTCCTCGCGGCAGCGGAAATCGCAAGCGAAACAACGGTCGAGGATTTCTTGAAAAATGGAGACAATAACGAAGGAAGAACAGAGAGCCCGCAGGAATAAGGCCCTGCAGGCTTTGAGGGAATACCCTTATATATACGGGCAGCAGGTCGGATTCACTAAGCTGAACCCGCTGAACAACGAATGGATCAAAGAATTTATATATGGATCCGACGACATGACGCTGCAGGCGCACCGACAGGCTTATAAAACAACAGCCGTCTCGGTGGCGCTATCTTTAGAGCTGATCCTCTACCCGAACAGGACAATAAAATTCTTCAGAAAGACCGACACGGCCGTGAAAGAGATCGTGGCGCAGGTAAGCAAGATGCTCAAGCACCGACTCACAAGAAAGCTGGTGCGGGATATATACGGGCAGAATATAAACTTCAAACTAACGGTCGACCGAGCACTCGAGATCAGCACGAACCTCAAGAACGACCCGCGAGGCACAAACCAGCTGAGTGCCGGAGGTATAAAGAGCTCGATCACGGGCCAGCACTATGACAAGATCTACACCGACGACATCGTGACCATTGAGGACAGGACCTCGAAGGCGGAGCGCGAGCTTACAAAGATCAAATACCAAGAGCTTTTAAACATACTGAACGACGGCGGCCGCATGGTAAACACAGGAACCCCATGGCACCCAGAGGACGCCTTCACTTTAATGCCGGAGCCCGAGCGCTGGGACTGCTACCAGACCCACATCATGAGCGCGGAGGCGATCCAGCAGAAAAAGGACAGCATGCTGGGCTCGCTTTTCGCGGCTAACTACGAGCTGAAACACATCGCGGCGGAGGACGTAATCTTCACGGATCCGAGAACCGGAGGAGCACCGGAGATGATCATGAACGCGAAGTTTAACCACATAGATGCCGCATACGGCGGCGAGGATTCAACAGCCTTCACCCTTGGCAAACGGGTCGGCGATACATATTATATTCTCGGTAAACTTTGGAAAAAGCACGTCGACGACGTAACACCTGAGATCTTGGAGATTAAACACAAATTTCTGAGCAGGACAACCCTCTGCGAGACTAACGGCGACAAGGGTTATTTAAAGAAGAACCTCGAGAAGCAGAAGGAATCGGTCGTCGGCTATTGGGAGGAAACAAACAAGTTTCTAAAGATCGTAACTTACCTGAGAGCGGCATGGAAACAGGTCGTCTTCGTAGAAGGAACAGATCCGGATTACATACAACAGATTCTGGATTACAACGAGAACGCGGAGCACGACGACGCGCCCGACAGCGCAGCATCGCTGATCCGATATCTCTGGCAGCGCAAGGCCGAGGACCAGCAGGTCCGCGGTGGTTTCAGGTAAGGTCCGCGTTTGATATAATCCAAGTAAAGACACCCACACCAAGAAAGGGAGGAAATCGCAACATGTACACATATCAGGACTGGCTCGCCGTAGCAGACAAGAGCGAGAAAGAACGAATGCTTTTTATAAAAAAGATCATCGGAGCGCATAAGGCCTCCGCAGAATACCAGATCGCAGCAGAAGCGCAGGAGTATTATGCCGGCCGCAATACGACGATCTGCAACTTGCAGAAGATGATCTATGACGCCGCAGGACAGGCGGTCCCCGATCTAGTAAGCGCGAACCACAAGCTGGCGTCCCGCTTTTTCTATCGCTTTTTAGTACAGGAGAACCAGACGCTGCTCGGCAACGGCGTGACATGGGCAAACGGATCCGGAGCCAAGGCCCTCGGTGATACATTCGACGACGACCTGACCGACGCAGGAGAGGACGCCCTGATCGAAGGCGTCTCCTTCGGTTTTTTCAACTACGACCACGTGGACATCTTCAGATTCACAGAATTCTGCCCTTTGAAAGATGAAGAGGACGGAGCGATCAAGGCAGGCGTGAGATTCTGGCAGCTAGAGAGCGACAGGCCCCTGCGCGCCACCATGTACGAGCTGGACGGTTACACTTCGTATATATACCGAAAAGGACAGGACGGAGAGATCCTCGAAGAGAAGAAGCCTTACATCCAGATCACGAAGACGACACCGGCAGACGGAACCGAGATCGTGGACGGCATGAATTACGAGACCTTCCCGATCGTACCATTTTACGCTAACAAGCAGCACCAAAGCGAGCTGGAGCCCATGCGCTCAAAGATAGACGCCTTCGATTTGATATCCAGCGGTTACGCGAACGACACCGACGACGCAAACACGATATACTGGACCATAAAGAACGCCGCCGGCATGGACGATCAGGATCTGGTCGAGATGCTAAACAAGCTGCGAAAACTACACGCGGCAAACTTTGACGGAGAAGCGGAGCCTGTCGCGCACACGATAGATCTGCCCTACGAGGCCAGAGAACATCAGCTTGACAGATTGGAGGCCCAGCTCTACCGAGACTCGATGGCCCTCGACACCGAGAAGATCGCGAACGGCGCCGTGAACATACCGCAGATCAAGGCAGCCTTTGAGCCGCTAAACGAGAAGCTGGATCTCTACGAGAAGCAGGTCCGAAAGTTTATAAACGGATTGCTGAAGGTCGCCGGAGTAAAAGACACCCCGACATTCAAGCGAAGCATGCTGACAAACCAGAGCGAAGAGATCGACGACCTTATAAAGATGGCGCCTTATTTAACGGAAGACTACATCACGACCAGAGGCCTGACAATGATGGGCGACAAGGATCAGGTCGACGACATAATAAAGGCGAAGGACCAGCTGGACTTTGACAGATTCAACGGTCAGAAATCCCAGAGCGAAACGCAAGGAGAAGACGGACAGCCCGCTGAGGAGTAAAGCATGAAGACACCGGAGGAAGTACTCGCCGACGGCAGGATGAACGAACTGAGCGAGAGGCTCAAGGATCTTTATACACGGACCACCATCGAGATGGAGGACCGCATCGTTCCTTATTTTGAGCAATTCGAGCAGCAGAACGCGATCTGGGAACAGCAGCTGGCAGCCGGAGAGATAACCCAGCGACAATTCAATGCCCTGAGAAGAGACGCCGTCCTGCAGGGAGAGCAGTGGCTCGCCGTAAGGGACCGCGCAGCGCTAGAGCTGACCAACACCGACGAACTGGCGGCCCAGATGATAAACGGAGAAACGCCTGCCTTTTTTGCGGAGGCCTACAATTATGACGCCTTCCGAACAGAGCTTCTCTGCACGGCCAGCGGTTACGACCTCGCGCCTTTTACGCTATACAACGAAGACGCCGTCCGAATTTTGATGGCGGAGGATCCGGATCTGCTACCGCCGCTCACCGTAGACCGAGCGCGGGATCTAGACTGGAACCGAGCACACATCCAGCAGGCGATCGCGCAAGGAATCGTGCAGGGAGACAGCATGGACCGCATGGCGGCTCGTTTGCAGCAAGTATCCAACATGGATTACAACGCGGCCATGAGAAACGCAAGGACAGCAGCAGGAGCAGCCCGACACGCAGGACAGGACGCGGCAGCCCGAAGAGCGGTCGATGCAGGCGTCCCCATGGTAAAACAATGGAACGCGACCATTGACAACAGGACCAGAGACAGCCACCTGATGATGGACGGAGAAGAGGCGGAGATCGGTCAACCATTCAGCAACGGCCTCGAATACCCGAACGATCCGAGCGGCCCGCCGGAAGAAGTATACAACTGCCGCTGCGGATATTTAACATTCATAAGAGGCGTCGATCACAGCCACGACCTCGAAGGATATCAGGAATGGATGCAGCAGAACTATTATGAGGACTGGGCAGAGCAGCGCGCAAGGGACCAGAGAAGCGGCCGAGCTTTCGAGAGAGAAGAGACCATGAGGCGCCGCGACCAGATCCAGCAAAACGCAAGGAGATCGGCAGCAGCACCCACCGTGGATCCTAACAGGACGCCGAACGGAATGATCACCGAGGAAGCATTCATGGCAGAAGCACAGCGCCAAGGACTAAACGGAGCCGCGCTGCAGGCAGAGCTCGAAGATTATGTGGCCAGCTCATACGGAGGAATCGGACTCGGCGATGAAATATCCGAGTTTATAGAGGAAGCGCCTCCTGAGATTTTATACAACGGCGGCACGCTATACCGAGGAATGACATTTGATAATAGACAGGATTACGAGCGGTTTATTAATTCACATCAGGTCGGCGGAACGCTAGAGACCAGAAGGTCGAGCCTTTCATGGACAGCCAGCGAAAACGTCGCCGAGCAATTCTCGACCGAGGTCGGAGATTATGCGGTCGTTTTGATAAACAACGACACCGACAGGCTCGCTCTTGGAATACAAAACATCGCAGACACCCCGATCACGAGCGAAGAGGTCCTCTGGTCAAATCAGGTCGACTTCACAATAAAACGGATCGAAGAGAGAGACGGCGCTGTTTATATGTACATCGAGCAAAACAGAAGCGCCAAGGCTTAACAGAAGGGAGGCGGAACTGATGGAGACATTCAGGCTCGGACATTTTGAGATGGACTCTTACAAAGAAGAGGTCACGGAAGAGGCGGAAGGAAAGATCAGGGAATGGCTCGAGGCAATAGGTGAAGACGCCCGAAGCACAGCAGCGCAGGACGGGATCTGCCCCAGAGACACCGGAAATCTCCAAGGCTCGATTAGTAAGCATGTATACAGCGACCGTCTCGCCGTTGACATAGGAACAAATGTCGAGTATGCGGCCGTGCAGGAATTCGGAACCAGAGACGGCAAGATCCGCGGCAAACACTACATTCAATATGGAGCCACGGCCCACATTGACACATACAGCCAGATGCTGAAAGACAAGCTGAGCGAGTAAAGCCCATATTTGCAATACTATAAACAAACGTTTATAATCCAAAATATAAGAGGCTATCCCAGAAGGCCCGAGAGACAGGCGCCTCCCCTGAGATGAGTGCAATAATTTTAATCCCGAGAGACAGGGACCGAGAAAAAGGAGAATTTCATGGCACTGACAAAAGCAAAGGTTAAGGAAATTTTATCAGCCGCAGGTGTAGCAGACGACAAGATCGGCGACGCCGTAGATCAGATCCTGAACGGACACGGAGCATCCATCGACGCATTACGCGAGGAGCTCGAGAAGTACAAGAAAGAAGCGGAGCAGCTGCCGGAGGTACAGAAAGAGCTGGCCGAAGTACAGAAGAAGATCGAAGCAGGCGAGAAGGATCCTTACAAAGTCAAGTATGAAGCGATGAAGGAAGACTTCGAAAAATACAAGGCGGACATCGAGAAGCAGAAGACAACCGCAAACAAGCGTGATGCATACAAGGCATTACTCAAGGAAGCGGGCGTCTCCGAGAAGAGGATCGAAGCCGTGCTGAAGGTTTCCGACATAGAGAGCGTCGAACTTGGCGAAGACGGCAAGATCAAGGACAGCGACAAGCTGACCGAGACGATCAAGACCGACTGGGCAGACTTCATCGAGACAACCGGAGAACAGGGAGCCTCGACAGCGACTCCGCCCGCAACACCTAAGAAGCCCGAGCAGGACCTCGGGAAACTTTCAATGGCCGACTATATAAAGGCCAGAAAAGAACAGGGATGAAAGGAGACACCATCATGACATCCACAATCACAATTCAGGGCAACTAATAAAGGAGAACAGGAAAATGGCAAACACATTTTTAACACCCGACATTATCGCAAGAGAAGCCCTCATGGTACTGAGGAACAACGCAGTTATGGCTGGTCTCGTTCACAGAGATTACAGCGATGAATTTGTCGCAGGAGTAGGCGACACGATCACAATCAGGAAGCCCGCAAAGTTTGAGGCTAAGGAGTACAACGGATCCATCGACGTGCAGGACGCAACCGAGTCCGGCGTTCCAGTAAAGATGGACAAGTGGCTCGACGTTTCGTTTGCAGTAACAAGCAAGCAGATGGCCCTCGACATTGCCGACTTTAGCGAGCAGCTCCTCAAGCCCGCAATGCAGGCATTCGCAGACAAGATCGACGGTTATCTCCTCGGCCTTGCTTCCAACATAACAAATGAAGTAAGCTATACAAGCGGAACAGACAAGATTCAGGACAAGCTCGTCGACGCTAGAAAGTATCTTACAGATGCAGCAGCTCCCATGACAGAGCGCCGCTTTGTATACGGCGCCGATGTAGAGGCAGACCTCCTGAAGACAGACCTCTTTATTTCCGCAGAGAAGGTCGGCGACGAGGGAACAGCTCTCAGAGAGGCAAGCCTCGGCCGCAAGTTTGGTCTTGATTTCTACGTAGACCAGAACGTCGGCGACGAGAACCTCGTGTTTCACAAGAACGCATTTGCACTCGTAACAAGACCCCTCGAGCTTCCCATGGGAGCAAAGGGCAACAGCGCAATTGTAAACTATGACGGTTTCGGCCTTCGCGTAGTATACGGTTACGACATGGACACAAAGACAGACACGATCTCCATCGACATGCTTTGTGGCGTAAAGACCCTCGACAAGGATCTCGCAGCGGTAATTGATTCAAACCCTAATCAGCCCCTGACCGTGCAGTCCGACGTTTCAGGGGCCACATATCCGTGGACAGACAAGCACCCTTCTGACTTCCAGAGCGGCGTTACAGTAAAAGACGGCAAGATCACAGGTGAGCTCGCATTCATCGAAGGCGGTCTCTCACCCGACGGCCCTCTTGCAGGAGATGGTCACTTCCTCGCATTGAAGTGGAGCAACCCCGCAGCAGGAGTTACAAGCCTTAAGGTCGGTCTTGTACCCAGCGCAAGCGGCATGGATCTCATCGAGTGCATCGACGACACCGACAGAAATGGCGTTTTCAAGATCACAGACAAGGACAATCAGCTCTTCGTTATGGAGACGACAAAGGACGGCAAGGTCCAGCGCAGAGCTTACGACCTTAGCGGATTGGAACTCGAGACAGCCGGAGAAGGCTGATGAGGTAAGACGATGAACGACACGGAAAAGACACTCTCGATTTTTTGCGAAGAAGTAAATAATTATTTCAACGCGCACAAGAAGATCGTCGGAGATTTCACGATCACCGGAGGCAATATCCAGCTTCCGGAGGGAGTACTGAAGGAAAATCAGTATTTTAGGATCAAGAACTCCACCTTTAACGATGGCGTTCACAAATACCCCGCAACCGATCTGGAAACGGAAACATTCAGCGGACAGATCTGGCCCATGGCCGTCCCAGCGACGGTCATGGACCTTGTCGCCGCTATAAAAGAATGGCGCACAAAGTACGAAGCAGCAGGAAGCGCAGCAATGAGCCCTTACACTTCGGAGTCTTTCTCGAAGTATAGCTACACGAAGGCGGCAGGCGGAAACGCAACAGATGGAACCAACAAGGCGACATGGCAGGGAGCCTTCGCGAACCAGCTCAAACTTTATAGAAGGGTAAGGAACATCGAATGAGCATCTTAACCGACTACATGGACAAATTCGTCACAGTAGACGAGACCACCGAGCCAGACGGCCGCGGCGGAGTAAGAATCGTTTACAAAGAAGGCGCGGAATTCGATGCGGCAGTCTCCAAGGACAGCACCACAAACGCAAGGATCGCAGAGAAGGAAGGATTCACGGCCATTTATACAATCCTGACCAGCAGGACGGTCGCCCTTTCAGACGGTAAGATCATCAAGCGCAAAGAAGACGGCCTTTATTTTAAGATCAAAGGCGACGGAGTGGACGGAGACACACCGAGCAGCGCGGGTCTCGATTTAAGAGAGTACGAAGCGGAGAGATGGGAGAAGCCAAAAAATGGATAAACAACAGGCCCTCGATTTTTTCTGGAACCAGTACGGAATCCCCGCTTATAACGAAGTCAAGATCCCGAAAGATGCGGAGCCTCCTTATATAACTTACCAGAAGCTCTTCGCAGATTTTGAGGCGACGGTCTACCCGACAGCAGCGATCTGGACACGGAGCAACAGCTGGGAGGAAGCGGACCGACTGGAGAACCTGATCAGCGAAACGATCGAGGGAGGCTTCACGGTTCCCGTTGATACCGGACACATTCAGATCAACAAAGGAACGCCCTTCTCTGAAGAGATAAAGGATGAGACCGACGATCTTATAAAAGGATATCGGATCACCCTGCAAGTTTCATATTTATGCGCACACTAACGGAAGGAGAAACAACAAATGCCCCAGAATAAGTTTACAAAGGTCCCCAGAAGCACGTTCGAACAGCTCCAGCTGGAAGCAGGCGTGCTTTTAAAGAACTTCGATCCCGCAACGGGAGAATTCGAAGACGAGGACATGATCACAGCAACGAGCGGCGGCGTGCAGCTTGATGTGAAGGCAGATATTACCGACTTCGGTGACGACGTAGACAACGTGCCCAAGAACACGATGGAACTCGCCCACGTAGACGATATCACAGCCCAGCTCAAGACAACGGCCCTCTGCATAAACGAGGAATCCCTGATCAGATACCTCGGGCCTGCATATAAGGACCAGACAACCGGAGCCATCAAGCTCAGAAAGTATTTTGATCTTGAGACGGACTTCGAAGATCTCTGGTGGGTCGGAGATATCGCAGGAGGCGGCATGCTTGCCTGCAAGATGAGCAACGCCCTCAGCACAGAAGGCCTCAGCCTGAAAACGGAAAAGAAGGGCAAAGGCAAGATCGGCGTCACCTTCACGAGCTATTACAGCCTCGAGGACACAGACATCGTCCCCGTTGAATTTTTCGTGAAGGCAGCAGACCAGATGACAGGCATCCAGCTCAACAAGCACGCGGCCACAATCGCAGAAGACGGAACGCTCACACTTTCCGCAACGACAACACCCGCAGGCGAGACGGTAACATGGGAATCCAACGACACAGACGTGGCAACGATATCCAGCTCCGGAGTAATAACACCCGTGGCAGCAGGCATGAGCCTGATCATTGCAAGCATTGAGGTCGACGGCGTAACGTACACCGACACATGCGTGCTCACAGTAACAGAAGCAGAACAGGGAGGAGAAGGTTAAACAATGAAGAGGATCTGCGACTTTAAAGGAAGCGCCGCCATCATTTTGATGGGCGACATCATGGATTATTTACAGCTTATATTCGGCATAGAAGCCGTCCAGAAGCTACCAAAAGGAAGTTCGATGTATACGATCATGGGAGCAGCCATGAAGGCCCAGCCGGAGGTTATAATCCGACTCGCCAGCAGGATCCGCGAGATCCCCGAGACCGAGATCGAAGAGACATGGAGCACTTCGGAATTTTGGGAGCTTTTCGGTGAACTATACGGAAGCATGGAGATCCGGAACCTTTTTACATCGCAGAGACAGGCAACAAAAACACAGCTGACCTCTACTGGCTCTGCTATGGAGAATACAGAGGACGGCGCGAAGTAAAGCCGTTCCTTCGATATTTTCGAGCAAAGATACAAGAAGCACAGCGGGCCGAGGCGTATCAATATTACACCACGGACTCGCTGTGTTTTTCTTTGAAGCATATCGCAAGGATCAGCGCAGCAGTAACAGGCAACAGCGAAGCTGAATATATAACCGCGAGATTTATCGAGCTATTGAACCCAAAACCGCAAGAGAAAGAAGAAACGGCAGAGGACATCATGGCGAGGATCAAGCGGCAAGCAAGGGAATGACAAATGGCAAATGTATTTGAACTATTCGCGACATTGAGCCTCGATGATTCTCGTTATAGAGAAGGACTGAACGACGCGGAGCAGCAGGGCTCCAGATTCGGATCCGGACTGAGAACCGCAGGAAGAGTGGCGACAGCAGCCGTGGCAGGAGCCGCGACAGCGGTCGTCGGATTCGGTGCGTCTTCCGTAAGAGCAGGAATGGACTTTGACAGCGCGATGTCTCAGGTCGCCGCAACGATGGGAACCACCGTCGACCAGATCGGGGACCTTCGCGACTTTGCGCAGGAGATGGGATCAACGACCGCCTTCTCGGCAACCGAGGCAGCGGAGGCTTTGAATTATATGGCCCTCGCAGGTTACGACGCCGAGACCAGCATGGAGATGCTGCCCAACGTATTAAACCTCGCGGCCAGCGGCAACATGGATCTGGCGGCGGCATCCGACATGGTAACCGACAGCCAGACGGCGCTGGGCCTTTCGCTAGAAGAGACCAATGTCTTAGTTGACCAGATGGCCAGAACCGCAAGCACAACGAACACGAGCGTCTCGCAATTAGGAGACGCGATCCTGACGGTCGGAGGAACCGCGCAATTCATGACCGGAGGAACCACCGAGCTGAATGCGGTCCTCGGCGTACTTGCGGACAACGGCATCAAGGGAGCGGAAGCCGGAACCCACATGAGGAACATGATCCTCTCGCTTTCCAGCCCGACAGACGACGCAAAGGCAGCACTCGAGGCATTAGGCGTCCAGATATTCGACGCGGAAGGAAATATGCGCAGCTGGACCGAGATCTTCCCTGAGATGCAGGCAGCGATGGCGGACCTTACGGATCAGGAAAGGATCGAAGCCCTGTCCCAGATTTTCAACACGCGAGACGTAGCAGCAGCGACCGCGCTCATGAGTACAAGCGTCGACCGATGGAACGAGGTCGGAGCAGCGATCGACAGCGCGCAAGGCGCAGCAGCAGCAATGGCCAACACGCAGCTGGACAACCTATCCGGAGACATAACCCTCTTCAAATCCGCACTCGAAGGCGCGAAGATTGCGATCAGCGACCAGCTGACACCACAGATCCGCGACTTTGTAGGACTAGCAACAACAGGACTTTCTGATGTAACGGCAGCCTTCCAAGAGGGAGGACTTGAGGGAGCGATGACGGCCGTCGGCTCATGGCTATCCGACGCCATAACCATGCTGACCACAAGCCTGCCCGAGATAGTAAGACTCGGAGGCCAGCTTTTAATCTCGCTGGTAAGCGGAATCGTTGAGAACCTACCCGAGATCGCAACAGCCGCGCTGGACATAATATTAACACTGGCAACAGGACTGGGAGACGCCATGCCGGATCTAATACCGGCCGTCGTTGAGGCTATAATTACAATAGTAACGACTTTAACGAGCCCAGACACCATGGAGACATTGATCACGGCGGCCATGCAGCTGATGAGCGGCATCGCGGTCGGAATCGCAAGGGCAACACCAACCATCGTGGCAGCTTTGCCGGAGCTAATAAGAAATCTTACGACGGGCATGCTTGATGTCGCGCCGGAGATAGTAAGCACCGCGCTCCAAATTTTAGGAGAGACGCAGGAAGAGGTCACGAGCGCGCTGCTTTCAGGCTTTGCAGATTGGATCCAAGACTCGCTCGATTTTAGCGACGAGATGAGCGGCAACTTCATGGCAGGCCTGAACGGTATAAAAGATTTTTTCAGTGACGCGTGGTCCTTCATAAGCAACGGATTTAGCAATTTAAACATCAACTTTCCACAGATAAGCCTGCCGCATTTCACATTCACAGGAGGCACGGCGCCTTATGGAATCGGAGGAGCCGGAACCCCGCCCTCAATAGGGATCCAGTGGTATGCCAGAGGTTACGAGACAGCCATGATGCTCGACGGAGCTTCGATCTTCGGAGCAGCAGGAGGAAAGCTCCTCGGCGGAGGCGAGCGCGGCCCCGAATACGTAGTGGGAGAAGAACGCCTCAAGAAGCTAATCGCAGAGAACAGCGGCGCCACAATAGTCGTGCCCGTATATATCGAAGGCGACAAGATAGATGAGTTTGTGGTAAACTCCAAACAGAGGACGGATTACATCTCAGGAGGCAGAGGATGAGCAACGACACGCCAACAACGCCAACAAGCCTTAACGATTACAAAGTGAAGTTTGACCAGACCACGATCCCGTGGACAAACACATGGGAGGTCTCAGAGAACGACATTTTAAACGAGAACCAGAGCGAAGGCGGCACGGATATCGTGGAGGCAATCCGCAAAGGAAAGCTGAGCATCGCCGTGCAGACTACCTGCCTCTCCGACCAGCTGAAGGTTTATGCGCAATTCGAAAGAGGAAACGGCTTCACATTGACACTATACGATCCCGTGCTGGAGACCACGACGACCAAGCAAGTCAGGATCAAGGGCTTTAGATATTCCAAGAAAGCGAAGAGCGAAAAGTTCACAGCGACGCGCGGAATCTGGAACGTTTCATTCACAATAGAGGAGTTCTAAGGTGTACGAAGTAAGCCAAGATTACATCAATACCATTTTGAGCGCCAACGTTAAAGAACGCAGGATCACCGGACTGATCGACGGGACAATACCGTTCGATCAGGACGACCTGCTCGCCGGCTCATTTTCATATATAGAGAAGGCCGTCGGAAGCGCAGACATCAACCTCGGCGGCGTTTTCATAGGCCAGCAGAAGATGACCTTTTTAAAATCGTTCGCGGACACAATCGCAAGAGGAAGCTGGAGAGGAAGAACGATCACGGCATCGATCGGCCTGAAGCTGGCAGACGACAGCTGGGAAGACGTACCCCTGAAACCATACACGATCGATGAGGCGGATCATTCCCAGACGGGCATGACCGTCAAGGCCTATGACGACATGGCCAAATTTGACAAGCCGATCGCAGCAGCCCAGAGCACCGGCACCTTTTACGATCTGGCAAATTTGGCATGCACGGCCTGCGGCGTAACACTAGGAATGACAGCAGCCCAGATGGCGGAGCTCCCCAACGGAGAAGAGACCGTCTCAATTTACTTAGACAACGACATGAGTACATGGCGCGATCTAGTAAGCTGGATCGCCGCCTCTTGCTGCTGTTTTGCTACCATAAACCGCAACGGAGCGCTGGAGTTCAGAACATGGCACTCGGAGCCAGACTTCACGATTGACAAATACCACCGCTTCACAGGCGCGAGCTTTTCAGATTTCCAGACATATTACACTGGCCTCTCTATCGTAAACATAGAGAAGGGAGTCGTGGAATATTACGGACCGGTTGATCCGGAGGAGGACACCGGACTGACCATGAAGCTGGGATCAGATCCGCTGCTCCAGTACGGCACCGAGGAGACAAAGACAAGGCAGCGCCGTGCGATTTTGAGCGCGCTGGAGAATTTCAATTACACGCCTTTCAAAAGCGACTCGATCATCGATCCGGCGATCGACCTCGGCGATGTTATAAGCTATACAGACGGAATCGCAGGAACCCAGAGCTCCTGCTGCGTAATGGCTATTAATTACCAGTACGGAAGGAAGGTCCAGCTGCAAGGTTACGGCAAAGATCCAGCAACCAGCGGAGCCCAGAGCAAGACGGACAAGAACATCAACGGATTGCTCGCCAGAACCAGCGAAAACGAGGTCATTACTTACACCTTCACGAACGCAGCGAAGATCGAGATCGGAGAAGAGACCGAGACGACGGTGATCCGCCTGAGATTCGCAACAATAAACCCGAAGGTCGTCACAATATACCACGATATAATTATCGAGACGGAGGCGGAAGAGGAAGGCGGAACCGTGGAGGTTGAGGCGCATTATTACCTCAACCAAGAGCTCCTGACTTTTAAACCGAGAAGCAGCTGGAACAACGACGGCCCGCACATACTACCGCTTATGTATTTTTTAAATACACTCGAAGGCGGCCTGACATACGACTGGGAGGTCCGCCTTGTAGTAAAGCAGGGAACCGCAAAGATCCAGATCGACAACGCGCATGCGATCCTGCAAGGACAAGGACTCGTCGCAGCAGAGGCATGGGACGGATTGCTGGAGGCAGAGGACCAGATCACGGTCGAGCTTTCTGGTGGAATAAGCGTGAACGCAACAGACGCGGTCTCCTTCGATTGGTATGAAGACGAAAAGATCAACGCGTCCGACACCGTAAGCCCGACACTTGGCGGAGGCCTGACGGTCGAGCTTTCCGAGAACGTAAGTATTACAATGGTAAAAGATATTTTCAATCTCGTATCTGAAAACGGAGAATATAACATCATATCCGAAGACGGAGCTTACAACATAGAAAGTGAGGAATAAAAATGGCATTAGAAGATAAGCCGATTTCTTGGTTCCCGACAGCACCAGAGATCACACCAAACAGCCTTTTATTTGTATCAACACCGAGCGGCAACAGCTATGACAGCAACAACGTCCCAGCAGGAGAATTCGGAGAAGCGATCGTCTCTGATTTTGAATATACGCAGGAGCTCGAGACAGAAGACAAGACATTAACAGGAGCTGTCAATGAGCTTTTGACATACGCAGCGAACATCGCGGAAGAGTACGATCCGTCGGAGACATACGCGGTTGGCGATTTTTGCTTGCACGAAGGCGTTCTCTATAAATGCACAACAGCGATCCCGATCGCAGAAGCGTGGACGGCTGCCCACTGGACCAGCACGCTGATCGTTGACAATTTCGGAACCGGCGGTGGCGGTGGTGCTAGTGTCACTCTTGGTACTACCGTACCTAGTGACGCAAGCGGAAGTAACGGTGACCTGTACGTTCAGTACGACAGCACAAGCTATGAGGTAATTGAGTATTACGTTAAGATCAACGATTCTTGGCGTAAAACACCTTATAGCCGTGTCGTAGCACTCACACAGGCACAGTACGACTTGATAACCCCTGATAATCAGACTTTGTATATCATTACTGATAAACAGGGCAGTTATGTTAAGTTGCCCGTAATAACGGACGCATGGGACAGTGCGACTTCGTATACCGTAGGCTCTTATTGCATCCACAACGATACCTTGTGGAAGTGCACGACAGCGAATAGCAATCAAGAACCTACGAGCGGTTCAACCTATTGGGACGATACAAGTGTTGCCGATGAGATAGGACGGATTGACGGTGAGTTAACGGGCATACCTAAAGAATTGGTATTATCGTCCAATAGCTATAAATTCGGTTCTATGACTTGGACGGCATCGGGTAGTGGAGTATTTTATACAACTATTGATTTAGATAATATTTTGCCGAGTGGTGCAAAAATTATCGCTATTACTGTCAACGGATGGAATAATATTCGAACTACGGATAATATCATGCCTTATATAAGAACAGATAGAACAATAGGCATAATGTCAAATGTAAATACATTTGCGGATAATAATTCTGCTTTTGGTTATTCAATTCTTTATGTTTAACCAAGAAAGGGGCGAACAATGAAATCAAAAGGAAGTAAGAATAAAGATATTAAATTTTATAAAAAACTAACTGGTTCATCTTTTAAAGATTGTCGCAACGATATGAAAAATAATCATTGGGATTGGTGGTTAGCTTGGTTAAGTAAGAAAGGTGGCGTACAAGACAATGCCTAAGTTAATGTTTCGAGGAAATGAGATTGCCGATGTGACGTACACAAGCGGTGGCGGTGGTGGTTTACAGGACGTTCTTACGGACGGTATCGTGTCCACTACTAGCAACTATGCTACGGCATACTTCGATGAAGCACCGACAGAGGACTATCTGACTATCACGTTCAAGTGCAACGGCACCGAGCAAGAGAACGGCATCACATTTAAAACCACCGCCCTCAGCAGTACAGAAAAATCTTTTTCTGTCATTTTGAACACCACAGGAAGCGGCGACGTTGTAGTGTTTTTCTATATAACAGATACCTATATTAGATCCTATAATTACAGCGGCAACTGGTCCCTTATAGAAGCCACGATTAAGGGTTACAGTTTAACATAAGAAAGGAGACAAACATGCATATAATACAGAGACCGAAAGGCATTGATCCACGCGCGAAGACAGCAGCGCTTCACGGCCACGTCGAGATCTTGCTGAAGGACGCGACGACCGGCAAGATCAAAGACCGGATCACCGGAGACAACATGTTAACAAACGGACTAGACAGCGCCCTCAATAAATGCCCTTTGGGATTAAATAAAGTTGACACCGCCTATTCAGGAGTCGGAAGCGCAGCGTTCCAGATCACCCCGCTTTTTTCACAGATCCTCGGAGGCGTACTTTTATTCCCGCAGACACTAGGAGACGATCCTGACCTTTTATTCCCGCCCTTCAGTAATTCACCGACAGGAATGGCCTCCATGAGTGAATACATCCAGACCGACAGCAGACAGGGATCATTCGACGCCGTAGGTTCCGGAAAGATAACAGGCGGCTATAAATACTCTTATGGATGGGGTCCCTCATACGGAAACGGAACAATCGCAAGCATTGGACTGAGTACGAGAAACGCGCACACGTGGTGTTTCGATGGCGCGAACGCATACAAACCGGCCGCAGATCTGGGAGGTTACGGTTACACCGGATATTATAGAACAATGCAAGCTGCAGCGATTACAGTCGTCGCCATGAACGAAAAGGGCGTTTGTGTAACAAGGCTCGCTCCCAACTACACGGCAACAAAAGTCGGCTTTTTCAAGTGCAAGCCTTACAGATTTGATATTTTCCAAGATCTCAGCAGCGCCAACGCCCTGAGCTATGAAACAGACGCAGACTGGCTTGTTGATACCGGCGTGGATCTTTCACACGGCACGAGCAACGCAGCCCAAATGGACGACACCAATTTATATATAATAAGCAGGAGCTCGAACACATTCACTGTTAAGACATACGCGCTGGCAGACGGAAGCCTGACCGACACGAGCACTTACACATTCAGCGGCGCATCTTTCGGAAGCAACAAGCCCTGCATTGCAAACGGATATATTTACTGCAGCAGCAGCACCGCCGGCAAGATATACAAGTGCAACATGAGCAACACGGCAGACATCACCGAGATCAGCAACGACGGAATCAAGGCCAACGAACGCCTCGTTTATACGGGCAGTAATTGGATATACGGCCAGTGGTTTATTTTAGATATAAGCACCGGCATCGTAGTTCCATACACTAACCAATACGGATTCATGTCAGATGTACAGAACAGACAATCCATCGTCTGGGAAAAAGGCATGTGGATCGTTTCAAGAACAGCGGGAGGAACAATCGCAACAATAAACGCCCATATGAAACAGTGGGGATTGATGTCGCATTATGACCTCGCGAACGCCGTGACGAAGGACGCCACGAAAACCATGACGGTGAATTATAGTATTACGCAACAGTAAAAGATGTATAATAGAGGCAAGAAAGGAGGCTCCAAATGGTTATAAATAAGGAATTCTGGAAGAAAGCAGGCATTCGCGCAGCATGGACGATGGCGGAAACCGCTCTGGCAACCATAGGAACAGCAGCACTGCTGCAGGAGGTAAACTGGCCCGTTGTAGCGTCCGCCTCGATTTTGAGCGGGATCGTTTCAATTTTGAAGAGCATCGCGGTCGGATTACCGGAGATCGAGAAGCCGGAGGCATAACGATGACGGAGACGATCATCGTCGCAATTTTGTCTCTAATAGGAACCGCAAGCGGATCGTTCGTCTCGATCTTAGCCAGCAACAAGCTGACCAACTACAAGATCGAGGTCCTGCAGCGCGACATATTAGATCTAAAAGAAGAGACCAAGAAACACAATCAGGTCATAGAAAGAACATACAAGCTGGAAGAGGCGGTCGAAATCGCAAGAGCGGACCGCCGGCAGCTTGAGACAAGGATCACAAGACTGGAGACAGGAGGACAGAAGAGATGATCAATGGAAAACAGCTGGTCGATTACGCAAAGGCCCAGATCGGCCGCCCGTACTGGTATGGGACATTTGGCCAGATCGCAACAGAAAAGCTACTGGCTGAGAAGGCTGCACAGTATCCGAAGCAGTACAGCGCAACAAGACAGAAGAAGGCAAAGGACCGAG
>Ga0310690_10002232_pt1 | contig 32077 bp, 22 predicted proteins | sample AusTroGonzalo_MG_2_FD_207661 | JGI IMG/M metagenome (GOLD analysis project Ga0310690, IMG submission 207661) | Bovine rumen microbial communities from tropical cattle in Woodstock, Queensland, Australia - Gonzalo_04 (v2) (version 2) | ecosystem: Host-associated > Mammals > Digestive system >...
TGGGCCGTCACCCCGCCGACTATCTAATGGGACGCATGCCCCTCCCCCGGCGCCCGTAGGCTTTCGCCCAAAGGGGATGCCCCCCTCGGGCCGCACGGCCGATCACCCGGCGTTTCCACCGGCTGTCAGCCTCCGGGGGACAGGTTGCATACGCGTTGCGCACCCGTCCGCCACTCTCATCCCCCCGAAGGGGAAATCCCGTCCGACTTGCATGTATTAGGCCTGCCGCTAGCGTTCATCCTGAGCCAGGATCAAACTCTTCGTTGTAGTATTGCTGTACTTGTTTTTGTATTCTGAATCTAGGGTTTCCGCATTGATGTTCTTTATGTGTTCCTTTATATAAAGGTCCCTAATCCCTCGCGGCACTCACGTGCCGCTGGTCTTGTGCTGGCCTCAGACTTTCAAAGAACTCCGCAAATTCTTAACCTCTCTTGCCTTCCCTCTCGTGATTTGCGGGTGCAAAAGTACAACCTTTTTCATTACCCGCAATCATTATTTTATCTTTTTTTTCAAATATTCAGTATTACATCTGATTTTCAGTAAATTAAATTTTTACTATCCGTCAATTTAAAACTTCTTTCTCACCTATTAACTATAATATATAGAAAAAACCGCTTTTTCCATCAAATCACCTCTCCATAACAGTCGAAATAATCCGCTTGGGTGATGCGAACGGAATAGAATTGACCGATTTCAAGGCGCTGCTCTCCCATGGGAATCAAGATTTCATCATCCACTTCAGGCGAGTCGTATTGAGTGCGGCCAACATAATAGTCGCCTTCCAAACGGTCGATGAGAACCTTCTCGGTCTTTCCAACACGCTCCGCATTGATCTCAAATGATATATTCTGCTGAATCTCCATCAGCTTATCCACACGTTCCTGCTTCACTTCATCGGGCACATCGTCATCCATCTCGTAGGCTGCTGTGCCTTCCTCGGGCGAAAAGGCGAAAACTCCAGCCCGCTCAAAACGCATATCACGGATAAACTGGCAGAGTTCATCAAAGTCCTCCTCTGTCTCTCCAGGAAAGCCTACAATGAACGTGGTCCGGAAAGCGATGTCAGGCACATGCTTTCTGACGTTCTTCACAAAGCCTATGGTCTGTTCCTTATCCACACCGCGCCGCATAGCCTGCAAAATGTGTGTACTGATGTGCTGCAAAGGCAGGTCGATGTAATGACAGATTTTTGGATGCTCACGCATCAAATCGAGCAACTCGTCAGGGAAACCCAAAGGATAGCCGTAATGCAAGCGGATCCATTCAAAACCATCAATCTCACACAGAGCCTTCACCAGTTCCACGATATGCGACTTGCCATCAATATCATGTCCATAATACGTCAAATCCTGGGCGATGAGGATGAGTTCCCTCACACCTTGCTTAGCCAGACCCTTTGCCTCGTCAATGAGGTCAGACATCGGGACTGAAACATGGGCGCCTCGAATCAGCGGGATGGCACAAAAGGCACAACGACGGTTACAACCCTCTGAAATCTTCAGATAAGCATAATGCTTCGGGGTGGAAAGTACCCTTCGACTACAATACTGGGGCTGAACCTCCTCTTTCAACAAATCGGCAGCGATGAGGTTGACACTTTCAACGCCGTAAAACCCATCCACCTCATGAATCTCTTCCTGCAACTCTTTCTTGAAACGCTGCGAGAGACAGCCTGTGACATACAATTTCTTAATCTTGCTCTGTTTGCGCAGCTCGGCGTAATCCAGAATGGTGTTGACAGATTCCTCCTGAGCGTCTCCAATGAAGCCACAGGTGTTGATGATGACTACATCCGACTTCTTGTCCGAGTCGTGACGAATCAGATAACGGTGTTCCAGCAAAGCGGCCAGATGTTCCGAGTCGACTTTGTTCTTGGAACAGCCAAGGGTCACTATATTTAAAGTGGGTTTAGGCATTATTCAAACAACGAATCCACAAAAGCCTTCCTATCAAACACCTGCAGATGGTCGATACCCTCACCGACGCCGATGTATTTCACCGGAATCTTGAACTGGTCGGAGATGCCGATGACCACACCTCCTTTGGCGGTACCATCCAACTTGGTCAGCGCGAGGGCGTTGACCTCAGTGGCAGCCGTAAACTGCTTGGCCTGTTCGATGGCGTTCTGTCCCGTAGAGGCATCCAACACGAGCAATATCTCATGTGGTGCATCAGGAACAACCTTCTGCATCACGGTCTTAATTTTGGTCAACTCACGCATCAGGTTGACTTTGTTATGCAGACGTCCGGCGGTGTCGATAATAACCACATCGGCATCCTGGGCCACAGCCGACTTCACAGTGTCGTAAGCCACCGAAGCAGGGTCGGCACCCTGACCTTGCTGGACGATGGGCACCCCTACTCTCTCAGCCCATATTTGAAGCTGACTGACGGCAGCAGCGCGGAAGGTATCCGAAGCACCCAACACGACCTTCTTGCCAGCCTTCTTGAAGTTGTAGGCCAATTTGCCGATGGTAGTGGTTTTACCCACACCATTGACGCCGACCACCATAATCACATACGGTTTCTTGTCGGAAGGAATATCAAAAGTAGTGCCATCGCCCGACTCGTTCTCCTGCAGCAAGGCTACAATCTCCTCTTTCAATATGGAATTGAGTTCGTTCGTACCCACATATTTATCGCGGGCCACGCGCGCCTGTATACGGTCGATAATCTTAAGGGTGGTCTCAACACCCACATCGGAGGTGATAAGAATCTCCTCCAGGTTGTCAAGCACCTCATCATCGACTGTCGACTTGCCTATGATAGCTTTGGAGATACGGCTGAAGACACTCTCTTTTGTCTTTTCAAGTCCTTTGTCGAGATCTTCCTTTTGTTCTTTCTTTCGGGTTAAGAATGAGAATAGGCCCATGGTTGTCTTTATTTGTGACGCGGGACTTTGGGACGTGGGACGCGAGGTATTGGTCTCGTGTCTTGTGTCAATTCGTCTCGTGTCTGATTAAACACAAAAAAGCTCTTCCATAAAGATTATGGAAAAGCTCTGTTGTTCTGCGATTGACGCAAATTATCTCTTAGCAAGGTACTCCTGCACTTTGTCGGCGGGAACGACGGTCTCCTCGAAATAGTAGGCACCAGTCTTCTCAGAACGCTTCATTCTGATAATCTTGCTATAGGTCTTGTCTAAGCTACGAAGGGTAGCAACAGCTTTCTTTGCCATAACTCTTAATTATTTAATCTCCTTGTGGAGGGTCATCTTTTTGAGAATCGGGTTATACTTCATCAACTCCAAACGGTCGGGAGTGTTCTTCTTGTTCTTCATGGTATAGTACCTTGAAGTGCCGGGCATTCCGCTAGCCTTATGTTCGGTGCATTCGAGAATGACCTTCACGCGTGCGTCTTTCTGTTTCTTTGACATTGCTTATCTCCTTTCAAAATTTGGCTGCAAAAGTACAACTTTTTCAGATACCTGCAACCGATTCATTGAAATTTTATTCACCTTTGATAACCCTGTCCACAATTTGCAGAATTTCAGCCTCTTGCTTCAAAGCGGCGGCTTCAATCTCGGCAGCTTCTTTCAAAATTTGGCTCTTGAAAGCCTCGTCTTTCAGCGAAGCGGCGTTGATTTTGACGTTCAAATGAGCGCCCACCACAGCCGAACGAGCACACAAAGCACCCACTCCTGCATCGGTCACTGAGTTCGGATTACCCGTCTCAGCCATTGCACGAACGACCTCAAAAGCCTTGAAGGCGGCCTTCATCGTATGGAAGGGTACCTCGGTGGCATACTTGGTGGCATCTTGGATGGCTTGCGTGCGGGCAGCCTTCTCCTCATCGGTCTTTTTCGGCAAACCGAAGGCGGCCATGATGGTATTGAAGGCGTTGGTATCCTCGTCTACAAGTTCCAGCAGCTCGTTCTTAATCGCCTGACCCTTGACAGCCCAGTCGGAGAACTCCTCCCAGCGCTCGTCCCAGCCCGGTTTGTGCGACGACAGATTGGCAACCATTGTGGCCAATGAGGCACCAAGGGCACCCATGTAGGCCGAGATGGATCCACCACCAGGAGCGGGGCTCTCAGAAGCTGTCTCGTTGGCAAAGCCCGTGCAGGTCATATCGACCAGTTTCTTCTGGCTATGGTCTTCAATAAGGTATTCTATCACCTTTTCCTTCGGGTTGAAAGGCTTCAGGTCATCCAAGCCCATCGACTTGACGGCAATCTTCATGATTTCCTCTTCGCTGATACCCAACGAGCGTTGCTGCTTGGCAAGATAGAACTTACCTGCATCCATCAGCACCTTCTTGGGGATAAGACCAACAATCTCGCAACCGGTGACGCGCACACCACGGGCAGCAGCTTTGGCGCAGACCTCCTCAAAGCAGACGTGCACGGGAGAAATGCTGATGTTGGTGATATTCATTGACACTTGGGCAATGCCGTAGTCCTCGATAAACCAACCGATGGCCTTTGTGGCTTTCAGCGTACCTGGAATCATAATCGGCTTGCCGTTCTCGTCTTTCATCGGCTTGCCAGTTACCTTGCCGCCTTCGCGCATCGGGCGACCCTTTTCACGCACGTCGAAAGCGATAGCGTTGGCACGACGGGTTGAGGTAGTGTTAAGGTTATAGTTGATGGCCACGAGGAAATCGCGGGCACCCACTTGGGTGGCACCCGTGTGGGCCACGTGTTCATTCCATTCGTTGGGACCGAAGTCGGGCTTCCATTGCTCCGTACCGAGACGGGAGGACAAGGACTCGTACTCACCAGTGCGGCAGTAAGCTAGGTTGCGGCGCTCCTTGATAAAAGCGGCATCTTCGTAGCAGTAGATGGGGATATTCAACTCGTTACCGAGACGCTCGGCCAGCTTGTGGGCATAACCGACCACTTCTTCCATCGTGATGTTGCTCACGGGGATGAGGGGGCACACGTCCGTTGCACCTTGGCGCGGGTGGGCACCATGATGCTGGCTCATGTCGATAAGTTCAGCGGCTTTTTTCACCACGCGGTAGGCGGCTTCGCACACAGGCTCAGGCTCACCCACAAAAGTAATGACAGTACGGTTGGTAGTCATACCGGGATCCACGTCCAGCAGTTTGACGCCTTCCACTTTCTCGATTTCAGCGGTCACTTGGTCAATGATATTCTTGTCGCGGCCTTCGCTGATGTTCGGCACGCATTCGATCAATTGTTTCATATCGGTTTGTTTTAATAATTATGCAACGATTTAAGAGGCCGCAAAGGTACGGATTTTTTTGATATGTTTTGCCACAAATGATTATTCTTCCTCTTCCGTCAAGGTATCTGGCAAAACCTTCACCACATCGCCTTCAAGCAAGAAAGGCTCGTCGGGAATAGTGTCGCTCGGAATGCTGTCGTTGGTCATTTCAGTAGTATCAGGAACGCAAGGCTCTCCTGCAAGCGGTTGGGGAAAAGGGGGATTGTCGCACGATGTGGCTGCGAACATAGTCCCCAACGACATTCCAGCAAAGACCGCTGCTTTACCCATCCGTTGGCGTTTCTCCAACTCACGTTCAAGATAACGCACCTCTGCCTCGCATTTCGGGCAAGTTCCGAGACAGTCGCCTTGGTAGGTACATTCCTCGATGACTAACTTAATGTCATTCTCTGCCGCAATCTGCTTGCGGATTTCCTTCAGGATTTTGCAGGTTTGTTTTCCTTTCATTGTCGATTTTCTCCAGTTAAACGCCACAAAAGTAGTAAAAATTGCATAAACTGCAACAACTGCAACACGATTTTGTTGCAGTTGTTGCAGTTGTTGCAGTTATTTTCGCAAGGAAGCAGGCTCCGCTTACACCCAAAATGACGGCTAAACCGATTCTCGTTTTTAACAAAGTTAGAGAAATTTCTAACTCTGATGTAAGTCTGATGTAAGTCTAACCTAACGCTAACCCAAGTCTAAGGCTTAAAACGCCCGAAATTTAACATTAAATCAGAATCTTTTATATTATTAATTTTTCTTATATCTTCCAAAATGGAATCACCTTATTATATAATTGAACTCATCAATATCCTTTACCTCCATCGCCTTCAGACTTTCTATGCTTCGCGCCACATCCTCATCGTTGTTGAACTCAGGGATGTGCGGCACACGCACCTTGATGCGCGGTGGGTCGCCGCTTTTCAAAAGCCATTCCAAATTCCGCATCACCAGTGCGTTCCCCTTTCCCGTATAGGCTTTGTAAATCTCAGGATTCATGTCCTTAATGTCGACGATATAGCCATCCAAGACCGAATCCAGCGATTCCACATTCTCGGAAGGCACATTGAGGCTGGTCTCTGCCAAAAGCTGCCATTGGGGACCACAAAGCTCACGAAACGCCTTGATAAACTCCACTTGCAGCAAGGGCTCTCCCCCACCAAAAGTGACGCCCCCATGCGTCGCAAGAAAATACAACTGGTCTATCTTCACTTCCTCAAAAAGCAACTCAGGGGTATAGTCGCGACCTTTCGATAAATCCCAAGAAGTCTTGTTCAAGCAATAACGGCAACGCAAGGGGCATTCGTTGAAGGCCACCAAAGTGGTGACACCTTCCCCATCCGTCGTCAGACGATGACGGCTTATCCCGAAGATTTTTGCCGTGCTCATTCCAAAGGCTCTGAGGTGACGTTGACATCAAAATCGTTTTCTGAAGAAGTCCGCAGATTGAAGACGATGCCCACTTGCGCATTAAAGCCGCTGGCATTCATCGGCTTGATACATCCGATGAGGTTGTTGGTAGTCAGATAGATGTGGAACGTTCCGAAATTGCCGGCTAATCCGAGACCAATGTTGTCGTAGCTGTCTTTCATCACCGTATAGGAGGCACAAACATCCAGCATCTGGAAGAACGAGCCGCTATAAGCCACCGTGAAGGCCGGACGGAAGCCGCTGCCAATGAAACGTCCCTGAGCCTGCGCACTGAAGCGATGTCTGGCTTTATAGGGGTCAGGGGTATTGAGGTCGAAATTGGCGCGGAGCAAAACATTTGTGTTCAATGCTGTATTGTATTTCTCAAAAGAGGCAAAGTTGATTTGGAAATACTGCTGCAAAGTGTCCATAAACTGCTCACGATAGGCATCATCGGAGACGATGAGTTGCAACTGGTCGATCTCCAATCCGTTGAAGAGGAAGTCGCCGTTATCGTAGAACTGGCCTACATCGTTTACCTTTCCATTCGCGCTGATGTTGTTGCTTCTCCAGAAGATGACACCCAAGTCCTGAACAGCAGCCACTAAGCTGAAGGGCCCATCGAAACGGTATTCAGCGGCAAAGTCGAAACCGAAGCCCGGATTTCGATACAGCTCGCCCAAACTAAACGGTCCGTTTTTCATCAGTTGACCATCCTCGACATAAAACACTCTGGGCAAAGCGGCTCGCATGGCGATGTTTTCCTGCAAACGAAGCGCATAGCTATCGGCATCAGTATACAGCCTAGCATCGAAAGCATCCGTAGTGATGCTAGCCAATCCGAACAGCAACTTAGCGCGACCGCCCAACGACAACTGCTCCGTAACGTTGATTTGGTATCCTACTGCCAACTCGCGATAGGCCAACAAATTCAGGTCCATATTGATGTCGGCAGGATGGCTCTCGCCAACAAAAGCTCCATTACCGTAGGCTGCCAGTTTGAACAGTCCGTCATTGAACGTCGCATCACCTTGCGCCTTGATGCCGTAATTAACGGTCAACATGCCTTTGTTCAAACGGTGGTATAGGGTGAACAGGTCCCAGCAAACGTCAAAGCCCACATAGTTCTTCGTCTTCAAACTGTTGGCAAACTGCCTGAGGTTCACCGTTGCAGGCTGTCCCTGTGCGTCAAACTCGAAGAGGTTGTCGTAACGCAGGGTGGTGGTTTGCACATCCAGTCCGATATTGCCCACCACTAACGACATCACGCTCTCATACGGCAAATCGGTAGCCGGGTTGGCTTTCATCTGATAGGGGTTCATCTGCATGAAGTCGACAGGCGAAACCGTCTGTCCCTCAGCAACTGCGACGGAACACATCAGCACCATCGCCATCAGAAATCTATTTATCTTTTTCATTGTCAATCAAATTCAAAATTCAACAACACCGTTATATTTCACCTTGCCTTTTATCTCGAGTCCAAGGTTTTGGTTGGCGTTCAGCTTCACATCGTGGGCATCGGTATCCAAAGCATACGCCATGATGATACGGTCGGAATGCAAGACGTTCTGCACCCTTTCCTCAGTAATGTCAATGCTCACCGTTGTCTTTGTGGGTTGTCCGTCAAATGAGGCCCGAATCAGCTGGGCATTATTAATTAAGGTGTCGGTAATCACTCCGTGTTCCGAATCATACATGAAGAACTGTCCGTTCAGGTTCAGCGGCAACGTGGAAGTAAAGGACAACTCCAAAGTGATAGCCTCTATCATATCTGGCATATCGATTTCGGAGAGCTTCATATTGACGGTATCGAAATAATTCACCTCGTCAATCCTGAAGGAGAAAGGAACCTCAAGGTCAATTTTCACATCAATGCTGCACGTATCAGCTACCGTAATCATCTCGGCTGCGCCAGTGGGATTGACAACAAACTCCGATGAAGCAAACAAGCGTCCTCCGCTGGCGTTGAGTTTCCCGTTAAGCAGCGTAGTGTACACCTCATCAAAACTATTTTGCGAGGGCAAATCTACCGACAACGGCATAGGCGAAAAGATGGAGAAAGGCTCCTGGTTCTCAATCGTCATCAGGGCTGTGTCGACCACTAAACTGGCACTCAGCGGGAAGGAATTGCGCTCGCTGACTTTCATCCTGATGTTTTCCAGCTCGAGCATACCGGCAAGGTTGCCAGGAAACAACGAAACGACGGTATCTATCGTATTGCGGCTGCTGTAGGGGTTCATGAAGCCACGAACCTTCGACATTGCCAACTCGCGACCCTCAATGTTGAAATCAACATACAGTTCGGGGTCGTCAGACGAGGTGATAGTGCAATACAACTCGTAACTGAGTGTCAAGGTGTTTGCCACATCAGAGGCATAATTCAAGTCGGTCAGGTCGAAACCAAATGAGTTGGACTGGGGCTGCAGGTCGAGCACGAAATCGTGGCCTGAGGCATCCTTGAACTCAGGCGAGCGGAGCACCACCCGATTCAGCGAACCCACATTCGTCTCAATATAAAAGTCGATACGTCCCGACTTCATCACAGCCTCCAACACACTGATATCGTTGGCTTCGAAGACAATCGTATGCTCGAAACTGAGCACCGAATCAAAACTGACAGGCAGCGAAACGGGGTAAGGATTGTCGAAAGCATAAAGGTCGTGATAATTCAAATCGTTGAACTGCAACAGCCTTTGTCCATTCAAAACACCATAGTCCTCAAAGCTGTAACCATACGACAGCTCGCCCGTTTCAGAACAACTGACCAAGCTGTCCATCTGGAAACGCACCATCATGTCCATCATCGTGAACGATTTGTGGGCAACTGGCAACAGCAGTTCGCCTTCGGCATTGACGCCGTTGACGTTCGTCACATCATAATGCCCTTTCTTGCATGAAGCAAACAGCAGCAGCAAGGAAAGAGCCACCAATAGCTTACTGTATCTCATAGCATTAAATCAAACAAATTTTCCGTTCAAGATCATCTTGGCCACCTTGTTGGCGCCATAATAATAAGGCATAAACTCAAGCTGCGTCATCGGCTGGGTGATGATGAGGTTGGCCAGTTTACCTTTGGTGATGCTGCCCACCTCATCGCTCACACCCATAGCGTAAGCGGTGTTCAGCGTGGTGGCGTTCAATGCCTCTTCAGGCGTCAGGCGGTAGCGGATGCAGGCCATCGAGAGGATGAGCTGCATATTGCCCGAGGGCGAGGTGCCGGGATTGAAATCGGAAGCCATTGCGACAGGCAGACCCGAGTCAATCATCTTGCGAGCCGGCGAGAGGGGCAGATTGAGGAAGAAGGCACAGCCCGGGAGTACTGTAGGCATCGTCTCGGTGTCTTTCAGGCTCTCTATTTCGGCATCACCCATCTGCTCAAGGTGGTCGACGGAGATAGCACCGTATTTCACGCCTACCTGCACGCCGCCCGAGATGGCCATCTCGTTGGCGTGGATCTTCGGTCTCATGCCGTATTTGATGCCCGCCATCAGGATGCGCTCAGTATCCTCGCAGGTGAAGAAACCTTGGTCGCAGAACACATCGATGAAGTCAGCCAGATCCTCAGCTGCCACCAAGGGAATCATCTCGTTGATGACCAAGTCGACATAATCTTCCTGATGCCCTCTGTATTCCATCGGGATACCATGCGCCCCAAGGAAGTTCGACTTGATGGTCAGGGGCGAGTTTTCTTTCAGACGGCGGATAACGCGCAGCAGCTTCAGCTCACTCTCTGTGGTGAGGCCGTAGCCGCTCTTGATTTCGATGGCGCCCGTGCCCATGCGCATCACCTCGTAGAGGCGTTGCTGGGCCATGTCGTAGAGTTCGTCCTCGGTGGCCGCCGCCGTCGCCTTGGCCGAGTTGAGGATGCCTCCTCCACGTTTGGCGATTTCCTCGTAGCTGAGTCCGCGAATCTTGTCGACAAACTCCATCTCGCGCGAATTGGCGTAGACCAAATGCGTGTGCGAGTCGCAAAAAGCAGGCATGACCACGCTGCCATTCACGTCATAAACCCTATGGTTCTCAGCGAGATATTTACGGCAGGCCTCCGAGTCCATCGGACCGTAGTCTGCTATTTTCTTACCTTTAATATAAACGAAAGCATTCTTGATTCTTCCGGTTTCCGACATCTCGCTGCCGCGTTTCATCAGTCGGCCCTGTTCCTCGATGCCGACCAGTTCCTTGATATTGACGATGAGCATAGTTTCATAGATTTTGGTGCAAAGATATGAAAAAAAGCACCTATTTGCATGATTTTTGTTATTTTTGCCATCGAAAATTCAACACAATATGAAAAAGACCCTACTTATCGCCCTTGCCCTTTTTGCGGCCTGCATCACCTCGTTTGCACAGGAAAGCAAATCCGAACCTAAAGTCAAGCAACTGACCTACAAAGATTTCCTATTTACGGTTTGGGATTTTGAGGCCTATCCCAACACCTTTAAATACAGGGGCAAGAAGCCCGCTATCGTCGACTTTTATGCCGACTGGTGCGGACCTTGCCGCCGTGTGGCCCCCATCATGGAGAAACTGGCTGAGGAATACGACGGACAACTGCTGATTTATAAGGTCAACGTGGACCAAGAGCGCGAATTGTCAGCCGCTTTCCAAGTGAAGAGCATCCCAACGGTAATGTTCATCCCTATGGAGGGACAACCTATGATGCAAGTGGGCGCAATGTCTGAAGAAGGTTACCGAAAGGTCATCGTGGAACATTTGGTGAAATGACGCTCTTCACCACAGCATATTTCCCAAGCATCAGTTATATGGCTCGTTTTCTCGCTGAGGACGAGCCATTTATCGAAGTGTGCGAGACCTATCACAAGCAGACTTATCGCAACCGCTGCTGCGTGATGACCGCCAACGGGGTAGAGAGTTTAAGTGTACCTGTGGTAAAGGTAAACGGCAACCACACGATGACCAAAGACGTCGTCATCAGCCCCATAGAACACTGGCAACATATCCACAGCCGCTGCTTGGAGTCGGCCTATAAGGCAGCTCCTTATTTCGACCATTATTACGACCATCTGAGACCAGTTTTTGAAGGTCATTTCGACAGGCTTGTCGATTTGAACGATGTGGCTTTGCGGGCAGTACTCAAGATATTGAAAGTCAAGAAAGAAATCGTTTACACAACGGATTATGTACGCGAGTGTGAGAACGATTTGCGCGAAGCGTTTACTCCGAAGAAACCAATTGAGCCCCATCTCTTTCCCACTTATTACCAAGTGTTTAGCGTGAGGTTTCCTTTTACAGCCGATTTGAGCGTGCTGGACTTGGTTTTCAACGAGGGGCCCGATGCTTTGAAATACTTGAACGCCTTGAAAAAAACGCCCTAAAACGCCCCTATACGGCTGCTATTACATTTTTCACCTCGATTGGAAACCAGTTTCGCAAAAAAGCTCTATCTTTGCGAAACTTTTCATTTTAACTCATAAGCAATGAACCTCAATCCTTTAACCGCTATATCGCCCGTCGATGGGCGCTACCGTTCCAAAACCGCTGAGTTGGACGACTTTTTCAGCGAATTTGCCCTCATCCGTTACCGCGTGATGGTCGAGGTGGAGTATTATATCGCTTTGTGCGAGCTGCCCCTACCCCAACTTGAAGCCTTTGACGGCGACTACGACGACCTGCGTGCCATCTACGAGGAGTTCCAACTCGAAGACGCACAGGAAATCAAGGAAATCGAGAAAGAGACCAACCACGACGTGAAGGCTGTGGAATACTTCCTGAAACGCCGCTTCGATGAGCTCGGTCTGACGGAGTTCAAGGAGTTTCTGCACTTCGGTCTCACCTCGCAGGATATCAACAACACCGCTGTGCCGCTTTCGATGATGGAGGCCCACAAGCTGCTCATTAAGCCCGCTTTGGAAGACCTCATCGACAAACTGAAGGATATGGCGAAAGAGTGGAAAGACATCCCGATGTTGGCAAAGACCCACGGTCAGCCGGCCAGTCCCACCCACTTGGGCAAAGAGATTTACGTCTTTGTGGAACGTCTGAGAGACCAACTTCAGATGCTCAACAACGTGCCTTTTTCAGCCAAATTCGGTGGCGCTACAGGTAACATGAACGCTCACAAGGTAGCCTATCCCGATATCGACTGGCCCGCTTTCGCGAAAAAGTTCGTCGAGAAGAGCCTGAAGCTCAAACGCCAGCAGACCACCACGCAGATTGAGCACTACGACTACATGGCCGCCTACTTCGACGCCCTGCGCCGCATCAACACCATCCTGATTGACCTCTCGCGCGACATCTGGCTCTACGTCTCGATGGAATACTTCAAGCAGAAGATTAAAGCTGGAGAGGTGGGCTCATCGGCAATGCCGCATAAGGTGAACCCCATCGACTTTGAGAATGCAGAGGGTAACCTCGGAATGGCCAATGCTGTACTTACCTTCTTGAGTACCAAGCTGCCCATCAGCCGCCTGCAGCGGGACCTTACCGACTCCACCGTCACCCGCAACATCGGTGTGCCGCTGGCGCATACCCTCATCGCCATCAAGTCGCTGATGAAGGGATTGGATAAGCTCCTGCTCAACGAGGATAAGATTCGTCAAGATTTGCAGCAGAACTATGCCGTAGTGGCTGAAGCCATACAGACCATCCTGCGTCGTGAACAAATCGAAGGTGCCTACGAGCTGCTGAAAGGACTCACCCGCACCAACAAGCACATCGACAAAGCCGCTATCGACGAGTTCATCAAGGGTCTGCCCGTCAGCAAGGAAATCAAGATGGAGCTGGCTGCCATTACGCCTGAAAACTACACGGGATACAATTATTAAACGAAATCCGCGTTTGCTATACAGCAACAACAAACGCCTATGGCCAAGCAAAAGCCCTTTTCAAGAGTCCTCACCTACGTCAAGCCCTATTGGGCCAGCGTCGTCCTGAATCTGGTGTTCAACTTGATCACCATTTTCTTCTCGCTGTTTTCATTTGCTTTGGTCGGTCCGTTTCTCACCCTGCTTTTCAAGGAAGGTGCGGTGGAGGCTGTTGCCAAACCTGAGTTTTCTTTCACCTCCGATTATCTGATGGGCTACCTCAACTATTTGATGAGTAGCCTTATCGCCAACGGAGGCAAATACCACGCGCTGATCTTCATGTGTCTGTTGCTGTTGGTGGCCTTCTTCTTCCGCAACCTGGGGCGTTTCTTCGCCTGTTTCTTTATGGCCAATGTGCGCGTGGGTGCCGTTCACGACTTGCGCCGTGATATTTACAATAAGATTCTCATCCTACCCCTCTCCTTCTACCACAGTCGGCAGAAAGGCGACACCATCGCCCGCATCACTACTGACGTTCAAGAGGTTGAGGTCTCCATCCTCAACTATTTGGAGATGCTTATCAAAGACCCGCTGACCATCCTCTTCTACTTCATCTTCATGATTACGCTCAGTCCCAAGTTGACGCTATTCGTGATTGTCGTGCTGCCTATTGCGGGATTGCTTATCGGCAAAGTCGGCAAGATGCTGAAGAAAGAGTCGAAGGAGGGACAGACCAAACTGGCGGGCATCATCTCGACGGTGGAAGAAACCATCTCCGGACTGCGTATCATCAAGGCCTTCAACGCCATCCGCTATTCAGAGGACAAGTTTGAAGAGCAGAACAGCGACTACACCAAAGTGCTTCGTGGCATACACCGCAAACGCGACATGAGCTCACCGATGAGCGAGTTCCTTTCTTCTGCGGTGGTGATTCTCGTGCTGTGGTTCGGAGGCAAACTGATTCTCGGTGGCGGCAGTCATATCAACGCAGGCGACTTTATCAGCTATATCGTCGTCTTCTCGCAAATCATCTCCCCCGCCAAGTCGTTCTCACAAGGCTACTACAACGTACAGAAAGGCATTGCTTCTGCGGAACGTATCTTCGAGATTTTGGATGCCGAAGAGGTTATCACCGAGAAGGAAAACGCTTTGGAGATTAAAGACTTCAAGGACAGCATCGAATATAAAGATGTGCATTTCAGCTACGGTAAAGACGAAGTCCTAAAGGGTATCGATTTGAAGATTCCGAAAGGCAAGTTCGTCGCCCTTGTAGGCGAAAGTGGTGGCGGTAAGTCGACTATGGCCGACCTCCTGCCGCGTTTCTATGAAGCGGGCAGCGGTTGTGTCTGCATCGACGGACACGATATCCGCGACTATAAGATTGGCGACCTGCGTGGCCTGATGGGTGTCGTCTCGCAAGAGACCATACTCTTCAACGATACCGTGTTCAACAACATCGCCTTCGGGATGGAGAACGTCTCGAAGGAGAAGGTCATTGAGGCAGCTAAAATCGCCAATGCCCACGAGTTTATCATGGAGCTGGAACACGGATACGATACGCTTATTGGCGACCGAGGGATGAACCTCAGCGGAGGTCAGCGGCAACGACTCAGCATCGCCCGTGCCGTTCTGAAAAACCCGCCCATCCTGATTCTTGACGAAGCGACTTCCTCTTTGGATACCGAAAGCGAGCGACTGGTACAGGATGCATTAGCAAAGGTGATGAGTCAGCGTACCTCCATCGTCATTGCCCACCGTCTGTCGACTATCCAATATGCTGACGAAATCATCGTCCTACAAAAAGGACAAATCATCGAGCAGGGAAAGCACGATGATTTGATTGCCTTGGGTGGTGTTTACAAGAAACTCACGGACTTACAAGCGATAGGATAAAGCCAGGCGCCTTATCCCTTCACCGCTTCAGCCACAGTCTTTCCTAAGTTATACAGCTTGTCCCAATCCTCCTCGCGGATGGCTGCACCTTTCACTTCGACGTTCTCCGCAACAAGGTTCCATTGTCCTTCTTCAGCGTATTTGGCGAGGGTCTTCACACCACCACCGCTCCAGCTCATACCGCCAAAGATTCCGTAGCATTTGTTCTTTGGCTTGAACTCGTTGATTTCGTGGGTCAACAGGTTCATGTTGGGGAACATATTGGCGTAGTGGGCGCAAGCGCCGATAATCACACCTTTGTATTTCCAGATATCGCTCAGGATGAACGAGAGCTCAGTCTTTGCCACATCATACACCTTCACTTCCTTGATGCCGGCTTCAGCTGCACCACGGGCCACAATGTCGGCCATGATGCCGGTATTGCCGTGCATCGAGCCGTAGACGATAACCACACCCTCTTCGCCTTCGTGCTTGCTCCATTGGGTGTATTTCCCGATGACCCAAGCAGGATTGGAACGCCACACTAATCCGTGCGACGGGGCAATCATCTTAATCGTCAGTCCGCCAAGTTTCTCAATGGCTTTCACAGCCTGCATAGCCATCTTGCCGACGATGTTGGAATAGTAGCGGCGCATATCGTCCTCATAGAAGGCCAGATTGACTTGGTCGTCGAAGATACCGCCGTTCAGGGTACCGAAGCCACCAAAAGCATCGTTCGAGAACACGATGCCGCTGGTCTGCTCATACGTGACCATCGACTCGGGCCAGTGTACCATCGGCACCATGAAGAACTGCAGGGTATGCGTTCCCAAACTCAGCGTCTCGCCTTCAGCCACCACCTTCTTGTTTGCAACAGGGCCATAGAACGCCTCCAAAGGGGCGAAGGTCTTCGCGTTGCCCACTACTTGCACTTCGGGCCATTCCCTCAGCACAGCGGCAACCGAGCTGCTGTGGTCGGGCTCGTCGTGATTGATGACAAGATAGTCGACCTTGCGGTCCTTCAAGACGGACTTGATTTTGAAGAGATACTCCTCGATGAAGCCTGCTTCCACGGGGTCAATCAGGGCCACTTTTTCGTCAACAATGAGGTATGAGTTATAGGAGACGCCGTTGGGCAGTTCCATGTGGTTCTCAAAACGGTCGGTGCGACGGTCGTTGACGCCGACGTAGTAGATGTTATCGTTTAATTTGATTTGTTCCATTGCGGTTATGTTTTGTGTTTTATAGTTGTCTTCTTGATTGGGTTGATCTGTTGTGAGGCATTCCTTTGGGGACGCATCGCTTACGTTAGGCAAAATACAGGCCGCAGGCGCCGTCGTTTCGATGATTTCCTCAAATTCTTCCTTTCCGTGCTTACACAGCGGGCACACGATATCGTCAGGGAGGGAATCGCCCTCATAGACGTAGCCGCACACCTTGCATTCCCAGCGGCGTTTGCCGTTACTAGGTTGATTTACCTGGGGTTGGGGCTTGATGTTGTTCTGGTAATAATCGTAGGTCAGCGAGGGCTTGTCGCTCAGCACCTGTGCGTCGAGCACATTGGCGATAAACATCGTATGCGTGCCGAGGTCGATGCTTTTGTTGACGCGACAGGCCAGATAGGCATTGGTGTATTTGGGGATATACAGCACCCAGTTTACTGCGCGATGCTCCTCCTCGCAGGTAGCGAATTTGTTCACCGTGCGGCCACTCTGGAAACCGAAGTGTTCAAAGACCTTCAGTGGGGTCTCAGTGGTCAGCATCGACACGTTGAACACACAGGAGTTCTGGATGAGCTCATGCGTGTAGTTGCCTTTGTTGACGGTGACAGCCACCTGCAACGGTTTACTGGTGACCTGCGTCACCGTGTTGACGATGCAGCCGTTGTCGATGCCGTCGTAGTTGGTGGTGAGGACGTAGAGTCCGTAACCGATATTGAATAAAGCCTTATTGTCCATTTTCGAGGCGGTTCGGTTTTGAGGGTACAAAGGTAGTTCATTTTTCGATTCGTTTGCCGCCCGCAACCACTTTTTTTGCCCTCTTTCAAAGCGATTCCCAAAATTTTATATTTTTGCGGGATTAACGAACACTATTGAACATGAAAAAGCTATTCCTTTTTGTACTGCTGGCTATAGGCCTGAACCTCAACGCTCAACCTCTGTGGCTGCGCCACAATGCGATTTCGCCCCAAGGCGACAAGATTGCTTTCTGCTATAAAGGCGACATCTATGTGGTGAACGCACAAGGCGGACAAGCCCGTCAGATTACCACCAATGCCGCTTACGATACCGAACCCGTATGGTCGCCCGACGGCAAACAGATTGCCTTCACTACCGACCGCAACGGCAACTTCGATGTCTATATCGTTGCAGCCGAAGGCGGTGTAGCGCGTCGCATCACCACCAACTCGGCCTCCGAGCTGCCCCTGTCCTTCTCGCCCGACGGCAAGGAGATTTATTTCACCGCCCAAATCCAGAAATCGGCTGAGAACATTCAGTTCGCCTCCGGCTGGATTACTGAGTTATACAAGGTGAGCATCGAGGGCGGTCGTCCCGAGCAGGTTGTCGCCGTCCCGGTGGGCAGCATGTCGTTCGACAAAGACGGCAAGTCGTTCCTCTACTACGACCGCAAGGGCAGCGAGAACAGCTGGCGCAAACACCACATCTCGTCGGTGGCTCGCGACGTGGTGTACTACAACGCCAAGAAAAAGACCCATACCATCATGACCACCAACGTGGGCGAAGACCGCGACCCGCGCTATCTGCCTGGCTATAAGGATGTCGTGTTCCTGAGCGAACGCAACAAGGGTAGCTTCAATGTCTATAAGGCTCCTGCCAATAACCTTGAGCAAGTGGAGGCTGTAACCCACTTCACGACCCACCCGGTGCGTTTTCTCAGCGTCGCCAACGATGGACTGCTGTGCTACAGCTATATGGGCGAAATCTACACCCAGCGTATCGGCAACGAGCCGCAGAAGGTAAACATCGAAATCATCAACGACCAGGAAGCCGAGCAAAACGTGAAACAGGACTTCAAAGGCGTGGGCGACTTCGCTTTGAGTGACGACGGCAAGCTGATTGCCTTTGTGTCGCGAGGTGAGGTCTTCGTGACAGGTGTGGACGAATATGCCACCACCAAGCAGATTACCCACACCCCGCAGGCCGAGCGCAACCCCTCGTTCGCCAAAAACGGACGCACTATAGTGTATGCTTCAGAACGCGACGGATACTGGAACCTCTACCAAGCCACCATCGAGCGCAAGGAGGACTACAACTTCCCCTACGCCACGCTGATTGACGAGAAGCCCCTGTTTGGCGACGACGGCATCGAGCGTATCGCCCCCGAGTATTCGCCCGACGGCAAGGAGATTGCCTTTATCGAGAACCGCAGCGTGTTGAAGGTCTACAACATCGCCTCGAAAGAGGTGCGCCAAATTACCGACGGCCGACAGCACTACGACACCGACGACTACGGTTTCTCCTACCAATGGAGTCCCGACGGACAGTGGTTCGTCCTCACCCTGGTTTCACACATGCGCGACCCCTATTCCGACATCGGCATCGTGAAGGCTGACGGCTCTAAGACCATCTATAACATCACAGAAAGCGCCTACATCGACGGCAGTCCGCAATGGGTAATGGACGGCAACGCCATCATCTATCGTTCCAACCGTTACGGTATGCGCTCACACGCCTCGTGGGGCAGTCAGAACGACGCTTTTATCGCCTTCATGAATCAAGATGCTTACGACAAGTTCCGTCTGAGCAAAGAGGACTACGCCCTGTTGAAAGAGACTGAGAAAGGCGGCAAGGACAAGCCCAAAGACGAAGCCAAGGAGGAAGACAAAAAGAAAGACAAGAAGGACGATAAAAAAGACGAGAAGCCCAAAGAGGCCAAGAAAATCGAGGTGGACTTGGAGCACCTTCAGGACCGCGTCATTAGGTTGACCCCGATGTCGTCGAACCTGAGCGGAATGGCACTCACCAACGACGGCGAGAAGTTCTACTTCATGACCTCGTTTGAAAAGGGATACGACCTCTGGGAGATGGACGTGCGTGAGAAGTCGATGAAGATTACGAAGAAGATGGGACAAGGCGGCGCCCAACTGAAGATGAAGGGCGACAACCTCTTCCTGCTCTCAGGCGGCAGCCTGCAGAAGTTCGACAAAGGCGGAAAGTCGACTCCCATTAAATACGACGCCACGATGGAGCTCAACCTGGCCGACGAGCGCGAGTATATGTTCAACCACGTGTTCCTGCAAACCGAAAAGCGTTTCTTCATGAAGGACAAAAACGGCGTCGACCTCCAGCTGATGAAGGAAGCCTATCATCCCTTCCTGGCGCATATCAACAACAACTACGACTTTAGCGAGATGCTGAGCGAGATACTGGGCGAGCTGAATGTATCGCATACGGGCTCAGGTTACCGTCCCTCAAGTCGCGGAGGTGATGCTACCGCCGAATTTGGTGTGCTTCTCGACCTCGACTACAACGGCGACGGCCTGAAGATTGCCGAAGTGGTGGAAGGTAGCCCCTTCGACAAGGGCAAGTCAAAAGTGAAAGCCGGCTGCATCATCGAGAAGATTGACGGCGTGGAGATTAAGAAGGGAATGGACTACTATCCCCTGCTCAACAACAAACGCGACAAGACCGTGCTGGTGACCCTTAAAGACGGTGGAAAGACTTGGGAAGAGACCGTGAAGCCCATCAGCCACGCGACGATGAACGAGCTGCTCTACAACCGCTGGGTGAAGCATAACGAAGAGACCGTGAAGCGGCTCTCGAAGGGTCGACTAGGTTACGTCCATATCAAGAGCATGGGCGACGCCAGCTATCGCGACGTGTATTCACAAATCCTCGGCAAATACAACCTCTGCGACGGTATCGTCATCGACACGCGCTTCAACGGAGGCGGTCGTCTGCACGAGGACATCGAGATTCTCTTCAGCGGCGAGAAATACCTCGAACAAGTCATCAACGACAGCGTGGCCTGCGTAATGCCTTCGAGGCGTTACAACAAGCCCTCAATCATGATTATCGGTGAGGCCAACTACAGCAACGCCCACGGCACACCTTGGGTCTACAAGCACAAGAAGATGGGCAGCCTCGTGGGTATGCCTGTGCCTGGAACGATGTCGAGCGTCACTTGGGAGACCCTCCAAGACCCGTCTCTGTATTTCGGTCTGCCTGTGATAGGCTACCGCACCGAGCAAGGCAACTGGCTTGAAAACTCACAGCTGGAGCCCGACCTCAAAGTGCGCAATACCCCCGAGAAGATGGCGGAAGGCGTCGACGAGCAACTCGAAGCCGCCGTCAACGAACTGCTGAAAGAGCTGAAAGACTTCCAGTATTGGGGGAAGTAAGTAGACCGTACCCGTGAACCGTGAACTGTGAAATGTAATGCATTCGACGTAGTCAATTTCAAATGCAAAGCGGTTTTTCAAGAGGTGGAATAAGGAATACCTTATTGATAAATTAATTAATATATATTGATTCTTTATTAATTTATAGAATTCCTCCCCCCAGAAAAAAATCGCTGCAATTCACGCGTTCACGGTTCACACCCCCTTTCCCTACCTACTCCCTACCTGATTCCTCCCTGTTCCCTCCCTGATACTCCCTGAAATTAGAGAAAATCAGCCAGCATACCCAACGAAATCAACAACATAGCAACTTTCTAGTTGCATGCAACCAACTTGACTCACGCTGTTGGCGCTTTTTGTGTATCGATTGCCAAGTCATTCCAAAGTAGCAAACAGCGGTTTGCATCGTGGCTGCATCGTGTCTGACAGGAGAATTACTCAATTGTTCTTATATTGTTATTCGATTGTTCTTCGTTTATAAATCGAACAACAATCGAATAACAGACGCAGAAGAATAGAGTAAAAGACATAGTTAGTCCGAAGCAACTGCGAGGCTGCTACGAGAGTAGTACGATGCAACAGTTTTTTGCGTGTGGTTAAGGCTTGTGCTGTGATTTGGCACAGGCTTTCTTTTTCTTTGCGGCGTAAACCAATACCAACCCCCAAATGTAAAATATTAAATAAGCGCCACAACTGCAAATTATGCACACATGCCTAACCAATTAACGTGCAAATTATGCATGGTATTAAGTTGGCAAAATAATATGCAAAATTTGCATATTAGTGGTAGTTGCAAAATTTGCAAATCCTATTTTGAAGACGAAAAGCAATGTGCATTTTTTGCACATACCACTTTTCGATATAAAAATATCGCATAAAATGTTAGTTAACCCTCAAAGCAAATCTCCCAAGTGTTTGTAGTTGAATAGTTGGATAGCCCCTCCTTGGTTCTCGAAATCACCAGCATAAACGACAGCCTTTTTTGTCACGGGTGTTTCAATCCAGTCCGAGATTTGTCGCAGGCTTTTTTCAAACGTGGGATGATAAGTCATTGACGACTTCACTTCAATGGCCGTGATTTCTCCTTCTTGTTTGAGCAGAATGTCCACCTCATTCTGGTTGGAATCGCGGTAAAAATAAACGCCGCCTTCCAAACCTTGGTTGTAACGATGCTTGAGCACCTCCATAACAATCATATTCTCAAACAATGCTCCTCTCATTTTATCGCGGTCAAGTTGATTGGGGGATTCGATGTCAAGTAGATAGCAAGCCAAACCTGTATCGTTGAAATAGAGTTTCGGGCTTTTTACCAAACGTTTGGAAATGTTTTCGTAATAAGGTGGCAGCAAAGTTACAAGGTAAGAAGCTTGCAAGACGGAGAGCCAGCGCGTGACCGTCTTTGAGTCGACGCCGACTTCCGAGGCGAGTTCTGTGGCGACAAAAATGGAACCTATACGCGCCGCGCACAGTTTCATGAACCGCATGAACTGCATCTGGTCTTGAATCTTCAGCAAGTCGCGAACATCTTTCTCAATATAGGTTTTCATATAAGAAGGATAAAACATTCTCGCCGTGTTTTTTCCAGCGGCCACCGCCGGATAAAGACCTTCATACAATAGCTGCGACAAGTCTGTGCCCTCATGCACAATCGAAGTCTCGTCTATGCTCATGGGCAGGAGTTCAAAAACACCCGCTCGTCCCGCCAATGACTCGGAAACGCCCTTCATCACTTCAAAGTTGGAACTTCCCGTCAATAGGAATTTGCGTTCGGGATTGTGGTCGACAATGCCTTGAATGTATTCCATTAGCACGGGGGCTTTTTGTATCTCGTCAAGAAACATACCTTCTGTGGTTTGATTGAGAAAAGCCACGGGGTCATTCATCGCAAATTCGCGCACATGCATGTCCTTCATGCTGTATTCGACAAATTCAGGGAAAAGGTGCTTCAACAACGTACTTTTACCCGATTGACGAGGCCCTGTTACGCATATAACTGAATAATATTCAGAGGCTTCTGCGATAGTCTTTTCCATGTTTCGCGGCAGATATTGTATCTTCATTTTTATGCAATTTCGGAATTCGATGCCAAAATTACATAAATTTTCAATAGCTGACCCATAAAAGTTTGAGTTTATTTTGAAAAAAGTGAGCATAGTAGCTCTTGTGCCGTGATATGGCACACATTTTCCTTACCTTTGCGCCATCAATAAGCCTAAAATCATACCCGTGAACCCGTGAACCGTGAATTTCAAAATTTGACTCACACCGTTGCCGCTTTTTGTGTATCTTTGCCAACGAAAACACGCACGATCATGAAAACGACAATTCGAAATATCATCCTTGCGCTCTGCGCCTTAACCCTGTGCCTTATGACCTCCTGCAACCACAAAACGCCTGTGGAGCTCATCGTCCACAACGCCAAGGTCTATACCGTTGACGACGACTTTTCCACAGCCCAAGCCTTTGCCTTGAAAGACGGCAAGTTTGTCGCCATCGGTGATGAAGAAACCATTATGAGTCAATATGTCGCCAAAGAAACCATCGACGCGGAAGGCGGCGCCGTCTATCCGGGCTTCATGGATGGGCATTGCCACTTCATGAGCTACGGCGAGAACCTGGTCCGCTGGGCCAACCTGAAGGGCTGCCGCTCCTTCGAAGAAGTCATCGAACGCCTCAAGGAGCACGACAGCCTCTACCCTGCCGAATGGCTGCTGGGTCGCGGCTGGGACCAGAACCTCTGGGAAGGAGCCGAGTTTCCCGACAACACAAGACTGGCCGAAGTCTTCCCCAACAAGAAGGTGCTATTGACCCGTGTGGATGGTCACGCAGTATTGGTTTCCAAGGAAGTTCTTGAACTGGCCGGCATCAATGAAAGCACCAAGATGGATGGCGGAATGGCCCTCATCAAGGACGGGCAATGCACAGGAGTGCTGTTGGACAATATGGCCGATGCCACAAAGGCTTTGATTCCCCCGATGACCACCGAGCAACGCATCCAGGCCCTGCTGAAAGCCGAGGAAAACTGCAAAGCTGTCGGCCTGACCCACGTCACCGATGCGGGACTGGACATCGCCACCATCGAGCTCATCGACAGTCTGCAAGAGGCCGGACTCCTCAGGATGCGCATCAACGCGATGGTGAACCCCGACGACGAGACGATGGACCACTTCATGCAACAAGGCGTCATCGACAAGCAAAGGCTCACCGTCCGCAGCGTGAAAATCTATGCCGACGGGGCCTTGGGCTCACGTGGCGCGAAGCTCCTTGAGCCTTATTCTGACGACCCAGAGAACACAGGGCTCATAGTGGAAAACGACGACTTCTATCGTCACGTCTGCCAAAAGGCCTACGACGCTGGCTATCAGGTCTGCTGCCACGCGATTGGCGACGGGGGTGTGCATCACATCCTCGACATCTATTCCGAATTCCTCAAAGGTCAAAACGACCTCCGCTGGCGCATCGAGCACTCGCAGGTGGTGGACGAAGCCGACTTCCAGAGATATGGCGAATATTCCGTCATTCCCTCCATCCAAACCACCCATTGCACCTCCGATATGGACTGGGCCGACGAGCGACTTGGTGAGCGCATCAAGAACGCTTACGCCTACCAACGCCTGCTGCAAGAGAACGGCTGGGTGGTGAACGGCACCGACTTCCCCATCGAGGACATCAGCCCGATTTACACCTTCTATGCCGCCGTTGCCCGCAAGCACCTAGACGGCACTCCTGCCGAAGGCTTCCAGATGGAGAACGCCCTCACCCGCGAACAGGCTTTGCGTTCCATCACCATTTGGGTGGCCAAAGGCTGCTTCCTTGAAGACCGTAAGGGCAGCATCGAAGTCGGGAAAGACGCCGATTTCGTGATTCTTGACAGAGACATCATGACCATCCCCGAGAACGAAATCCCCGAAACCAAAGTGATGTTGTGCCATTTTCAGTACTGATTTGTCTAGGATGGGACTGAATCAAGTCTGACTACAAGCAAAAAGTCATATAGGGAGGAATACAAACAATGTTGTCTTTCATAGAAAGATTTTTCGGATGGATGACATAGCTGCCCCCTAAGCGTTCGTGGAACTTTTCCTTAAACCGGTCAAGCGAAGTAGTTGAGTAGTTTTCTGTCGACTTCACTTCAACAGGGAAAACCTTGTATTTCAACTTACTATTGTTTGACAAAAGAAAATCAATCTCAATATCGTTTCGGTGTTTCGTTTCGTTGTAATGGGTGTAGAAATACAGCTTATGCCCAGCCGCCACCAGCATTTGCGCAATGGCATTCTCATACAGCATTCCCTCGTTAAGCGAAAGTTTCCCATGCAGAATTTCACGATACAATTCGCCATCGGAAACATCATTTTCGCTAAATGCATGACTCACCAAAAGCCCCGTATCGCCCATATAGCATTTCACATAAGTCCTGTCCTCATTGATGGAAAGCCCGACATTGGGATCGGCGCAATTGAAACACTCATTGGCAATCATCGAATCGGCAAGCCAGAAAAAAGTATCCTCATATTGCATAAAATCAGAGCCTCCAACTATCTTACTGAGAACCACCCGTTTTTCATGTTTGGAAAGCAGCCCGGGAATCTGATCGTAAATGGCCAAAACCTTTGAGCGATATTGGTTTCCTATTTTCATGATATCCTCGCGATAAAGCCGCAAAATGTCACGTTTTTCCTCGTCACACAAGGCAAAATCCCTTGAATTCTCAAGAAACACCGCCAGCGGTTTCGGCATTCCTCCCACAAGCAAATATTGTCTGAACAACATCATAGCCTTACGGTGCAAGTCGCTGGTGAGCGGACGTTTTTTCTCAAAACACAACTTGATATAATCGACGAGTTGCTCCTCTCCGAATGCCCAGCAGAATTCCTCAAAGTCCAGCGGATACATCTTTATGCAACGCTCCTCTGAAGGTATCACGATGTCGGCCACATTCTCATGAATTGAAATGAGCGATCCCGTCTCGATGTAATCATAACGCCCGTCCTGCACCAAATACTTCACCGCCTCACGCGCCCGAGGATATTTTTGCACCTCGTCAAAAATAATCAGTGAATCTCTTTCGTGTAACTTCACTTTAAACTCACTGGAAATGAGCATGAAAAAAGTGTCAAGATCGTTGAGATTGCTCACAAAAGCCTCTTTCACGACATCTCGTACTTTGGCAAAATCAATGAGAATGTAACTCTTATACTCATTTTTGGCAAACTCTTCCACGATGGTTGACTTGCCAATTCTCCTTGCCCCTTCAATCAGCAAAGCCTTCTGTCCGCTCATCTTTTTCCAATCAAGGAGCTTTTTATATATCTTTCTTTTGAAAATCATATAGTTATAGTTATATTTCAGAGAGTACGCAGGTGCAAATATATATAAAATTCCGAGAGTGCGCACCTGTTGAGCAATAAAATTTTCCGAGAGTGCGCAGGTGAATAAAGAATTTCCGCAACAAAATGGCATTGAAACCGATTTTTATTGCAATTTTGCACCACAATTCCATCGACAATGACACCATACAACGACCATATCATCATCCGCGACGCCACCGAGAACAACTTGAAGCACGTCACCGTTGAGATTCCCAAGCGACAGATTACTGTAGTGACGGGCGTCTCAGGTTCGGGCAAATCGTCGTTGGTGTTGGACACCATCGCCGCGAAATCGCGCCGCGAATTAAATGACACCTTCCCATCGTTCACGCAACAATATCTGCCCAAATACGGTCGTCCCCATGTGGGCGACATCGAGAATTTGCCCATCGCCATCGTGATCGAGCAACGCAAGCCTACTTCCAACTCGCGCTCGACGGTGGGCACTTATACAGATATATACGCTTTATTGCGCTTACTCTTTTCGCGCATCGGGCAGCCCTTCGTGGGCTATTCGGACGCCTTCTCGTTCAACCACCCCTCGGGCAGTTGTCCGCGTTGCGCGGGATTGGGCGAGATTCGGGAATTGGACATCCACAAGCTGGTGGATTTTGATAAGTCGCTTAACGACGAGGACACCATCCACTACATCGCCTTCGGAAAAGGGGGATGGCGTTGGATACGCTACGCCTACAGCGGCCTCTTCGACCTCGACAAGAAAATCAAGGACTATTCGCCCGAGGAGCTGGAGATCTTCCTCAACTCGCCCCAAATCAAGCTGAAGAACCCGCCGTCCAATTGGCCCAAGAGCGCGAAATACGAAGGCATCATCCCACGAATGTATCGCAGCATCATCAACTCCGAGGAGGGGCTACTCCACGCAGCGGTACTCAACCCCATGCTGACGATGGGCACCTGTCCCGATTGCAACGGCACCCGCCTTAACGAGAAGATTCGTTCCTGTAAAATCAAAGGCATCAATATCGCTGAAGTGACTGCCATGAGTATCGCCGACTGCCGCCAATGGATGGAGACCATCGACAATCCGCTGGCGGAGGACATCAAACGGGCCACCCTCGAAAGGCTCTCCGCTTTGGAGGAAATCGGACTCGGCTACCTCACTTTGGATCGTGCCATCGGTACGCTCTCAGGGGGTGAAGCCCAACGCTGCAAGATTGCCAAATACATCAACTCGCCCCTCTCGGACGTGATGTACATCCTCGATGAACCTAGCGTGGGACTCCACAACCACGACATCCTGCTGATGCAGAAGTCGGTACAGAAGCTGAAGAATCACGGCAACACCGTCATCCTCGTGGAGCACCACAAGGAGATGATCAAAATCGCCGACCACATCATCGATATGGGACCAGGCGCCGGAATGAAAGGTGGCGAAATCGTCTTCGAGGGCAGCTATCAGGAGTTGCTGCACAGCCAAACCCTTACCGGCACCTCGCTCAGCGCAACCAGTTCCATTAAGGAACAAGTGCGCCAACCCAATTCGTTCTTCCCTCTGGAAAACGCCAGTCTGCACAACCTCAAAAACCTGTCCGTCGACCTGCCTTTGGGCGTGATGTGCGGTATTGCGGGTGTAGCCGGTTCGGGAAAGAGCTCCTTGATGGAATGCTTCCGTAAGGCCTATCCCCAGCCCGAGGAAATCGTCTACATCAGTCAGAAGAACATCGGCATCAGTCTGCGCTCCACTCCTGCCACCTATTTGGAAGTGGCCGACGACATCCGCAAACTGTTCGCCAAAGTGAACAAGACCAAAGCCGACCTCTTCTCCTTCAACGGCAAAGGCGGCTGTCCCGTCTGTCAGGGAAAAGGCGTCATCGTCAGCGATATGGCCTTTATGGACGCCATCGAGACCACCTGCGAAGCCTGCGGCGGACTGCGCTACTCGCCCGAAGTGCTCTCATATCAAGTGCAAGGAATGAACATCGCTGAGGTGATGGACCTCACCGCCAACAAAGCCTCTGAGCTGTTTGCCGGCAGCGTGATTGCTGAGAAATTGGAACCCTTAAAGAAAGTCGGCTTGGGGTATCTCCATCTCAACCAGTCGCTCTCTACCCTCTCGGGCGGCGAGTTGCAACGCATCAAGTTGGCCTCCTACCTGCGCGACGAGGGTAAAATCTTCATCATGGACGAGCCTTCAGACGGTCTGCACCTCAACGACATCCGACGCATCCTCAACCTGTTTGAGACCATGGTGGAAGCGGGCAACACCATCTTCCTCATCGAGCACAACATAGAGATGCTGAAAGCCTGCGATTACCTCATCGAACTGGGACCTGGAGGCGGCGCTATGGGCGGAAAGGTCATTTTCGCAGGGACACCCTCGGAGATGATGCGTTGCGAGACCTCAATCACAAGGCCCTATCTGATGAGCGAATTTTCCTGATTCAAAATTATTTATCTCATCATCCAATAATTTTCCTATCTTTGCCGTTTTAACCCTTAAATTGAAAAAGAGTTTTTTATGAAGCACCCAATGAAACGTATCTTTTTACTTGTGGCGCTACTATTTGGAGCCTTCCTCCAGATGTCGGCACAAAACACCTACGTCCACCTCATCATCACGATGAACGATGGAACCGAAGAGACCTACGATATGTACAGCGTAAGCTATATGTATTTTGAATCGGGCGACAAGCTGGTAATTACCGAAACCGTCGACGGGCTGTCATACGTCAGATACCCTCTGTCGAGCATCCGCAAGATCACCTGCCACGAGGTGGAAGGCACACCTGAGAATGCCAACTTGGACATCACTCTATCCCCCAATCCAGCACACGACAAAGTGACGTTCCGCAACATACAGGGGACGCAGACCGCCAAAATCTACGCTTTGGATGGTCGCATGGTGAAGTCCCTTCCCATTACTGAAGGCCAAACGGTCAACATCACGGATTTGCCAACGGGTCTGTATCTTGTCAACATCGGTTACTGCACCTTTAAAATGATGAAGCTATGAGAAAGACCTTGTTTATCGCGGCCTTCCTGCTGGGTTGCATAGGCCTCAACGCTCAGAATTACCATATCAACCTGCATAAGACCGGTTCGGTGGTTTACGACAACGACGTGAACGACATCCATGAAATCCGTTTTGACGGGAGTAATCCCGCCCAGATGCTCCTCAACGCAGGCTGCGGTTATAGCGTGTTCCCCCTCACGGAATTCGACAGCATCACCTTCGTCTTACAGGAGCTTCCCCCTGCGGGCGATACAGTTTATATCATCTATAGTGGCAGCAGCGTGAGCGTCGTCAACCCCTTTTCCAACGATGGCGTAACGGTAGCCACTTCTGGTGCCGATGTGACGGTCAACTCCACGATGGCCAACGTCCCATACGTCGTTTCGGGCACATCGGGCAACGGCTCTTTGACGGTCTACAGCAGCCAAGCGTTCAATATGACGCTAAGCTCTTTAACGCTCACCAGCAGCACTACTGCCGCCATCAACTTCGCCTCTCCTTCAGCCGCAACGCTATATATCAGAGGCCTCTCCGAGATTGCCGACAACGCCAACAGTCCCATCAACGGCGCCCTTTATGCCGCTGGAGACCTCACGATAAGCAACCCAGGTAGTTCACAACACTCGATAGGAATCACAGGCAACGCTAAACATGGTATCTCGGTTGAAGGTACCCTAACCCTCAACGGAGCCAACATCTCCATCCATAACACCGACAGCGACGGTATCCACGGGAGCGGCAACCTCGTTTGGAACGACGGTCAGCTCACCATTGCCGGCTCGGGTTCCGACGGTCTCGATTTCTCAGGCGACATCACCATTCAGGACGGCAACCTCAGCATCCACACTACTGCAGAAACAGCGAGAAGCGTGAAAGTATCGGGCAACTTCACCATGAATGGAGGAAGCCTCTTCGCAGACACCTCGGGTGAAGACAGCAAGGGCATCAAGGCCGACAGCGATGTTTTCATCAACGGAGACCTCCACATCGTGCATACTGGCGATATGTCGAAAGGCCTCAAGGTGGACGGCAACCTCACCATTGCGGGCGGCTGGATTGAAATCACCTCGTATGGCAGCACCGTCATGCAGGTGGAGAACAACCAGAATGTGCCAGCCTACTGTACTGCCATCAAGTGCGACAACGACATCAACATCACAGGCGGCTATTTCGACATCAACTTGCCTGAATCGAACCATGGCGGCAAAGCCATCAGCGCCGACGGCAACCTGACCATCGACGGCGGCACCTTCCGCATCAACACAGAAGGCAACGGCGCCTCCTACACCGTCAGCGGCAGCACCAAAGACGCATACACCTGTTGCTGTTTGCGCTCCAACGGCAATATGAGCATCCTCTCCGGCGACCTTATCCTCACCAGTACGGGTACAGGCGGCAAGGGTATCAACGTGGGCGACGACAGCCACACTACCGCTGCCCTCATCCTCGGTACCCAAGGTGGCAACAACGACGACCTCACCCTTAGCGTCACCACTTCAGGCGAACGCATTACCATCAGCTCGGGTGGCGGTGGCGGATGGCCTCCTGGACCAGGTCAAGGGGGCGACTATGCTAACCCCAAGGGCATCAAGGCAAGAGGCAACGTCACCATCAACAGCGGCAACATCACCGTGCATTGTACCCAGACGCAGAACGAAGGCGGCGAATGCATCGAGAGCAAATCCACGCTGACCATCAACGGCGGCAACATAGAGGCCTACTCGGTAAAAGACGACGCCGTCAATGCATCACAAAACCTCACCATCAACGGCGGCATCTATTACGCCCACAGCGACGCCAACGACGGCACCGATTCCAACGGCACCATGTTTATCAACGGTGGCCTCAATATCTCCAACGGAGCCCGTTCGCCTGAAGAAGGCTTCGACTGCGACAACAACCAGTTCAAGATCACGGGCAGCACCAGCATCGGCACTGGCGGAGGCACAAGCGGTCCTACCTTGAATGTGTGCACCCAGCCCAGCGTCAGAATCAACACACAGCCGGGTTACGCCATACAGATTCTCAAGTCGGACGGCACCGTCATCTGCACCTACCAATGCCCAACGTTCACCGGAGGCGGTGGTGGAGGATGGCCCGGTGGCGGCGGCAACAGCATGGTGATGCTCTTTACCGACCCGCAGCTGCAAGTAGGACAAAGCTATACCGTCAAATACGGCGGCACCATCACCAGCGGTAACAACTGGAACGGATACTATACGGGAACTGTCACCTATACAGGCGGACAAAGCACCAACGTCAACGTCAACTCGATGTACACCACCGTAAGCGCAGGAGGCGGAGGAGGATGGTAAATCCCACTTTAATAACCTATATCGAGCAGGAAATCCTGCCCCGATACGACCACTTTGATGCGGCTCATCAACGCAATCATGCCGATGAAGTCATCGAGCGCAGTCTGGCTTTAGCCGAGCACTATGAGGTCGACGAGGATATGGTATATACCATCGCCGCCTATCACGACACAGGTCTTTGTGAGGGACGCGACACCCATCACCTCGTCTCGGGACGCATTATCCGCGAGGACCAAAGGCTTCGGGAATGGTTCAACGAGGAACAGATAGAGACAATGGCGCAAGCTGCTGAAGACCATCGTGCCTCAAGCGGACACGAGCCACGAAGCATTTACGGCAAAATCGTCGCTGAAGCCGACCGACTCATCCTACCCGAAAAAGTCATCCGACGCACCATACAGTTCGGCCTCGATCACCATCCCGAGTTGGACAAAGAAGGACAATACCAGCGGTTCAGAGCGCATCTGCTTGAAAAATACTCCGATACAGGCTACCTGAAACTATGGCTACCCGAATCGGAAAACGCCACACGATTGGAACAACTGAGGTGCATCATCCGCGACGAAAGTAAGATGCGGGAGGCCTTTGAGCAGAGTTTCAGCAAAATCAGGCCATAAAAAACGCCCATTCCGCTTGCATTTCACTTTTTTCCGTATTTTTGGAGCGGAAATTTTATCGTATTGTTTCATTTAAAAACCAGGACAAATATGAAGAAACTTCACATCGCTTTGTTGCTCTTCGCCTTTGTCGGCCTGACTTCAGCAGCATTGGCCCAAGAGCCTCAAGAATTCAAGATGAGTATTGGCGATACCCTTGTGTGGAAACCTTTCGACA
>Ga0310690_10002233_pt1 | contig 32058 bp, 46 predicted proteins | sample AusTroGonzalo_MG_2_FD_207661 | JGI IMG/M metagenome (GOLD analysis project Ga0310690, IMG submission 207661) | Bovine rumen microbial communities from tropical cattle in Woodstock, Queensland, Australia - Gonzalo_04 (v2) (version 2) | ecosystem: Host-associated > Mammals > Digestive system >...
AGGCGCCAGCTGGGGCAGGGAGGGATCCTCCCCCTGGGGTCACCAGGCGCCGTCGCTGGTGAAGAGCTTGGGCTTTATCTGCTGCTGCGAAGCAACGCCGACCCGGTTGCCCTTCCGGGCGTTACAAATCCAGTGCGCCGGCTGCAAATTGTTCCAGTCTTCCGCGGCAGCCTCGGGGCTGTCGTAGCCGTACTCCCGCCACCTGGACACAGGATGTATTTCGTCCACCACAAAGGACAGCGGGTGCTGCGCGTCGCTGGGCTCGTCGTAGTGGATCGGTCCCAGCGCCCCGCGGCATATTCCGCAGGGTCCGCCGGCGGCCTTTATCCTGGCGCGGTTTTTGCGGCGGCGGTTGCCGTTTTGATATCTCGGGTTATTCATGGCAAAACAAAAAGCCGGAGCCGACAATCACCGTCCTGGTGATCATCGGCTCCGGCTCTCAAAGCACTGGCCCTCGTGGATGTCAATCGTCAATTCAGTTTTGCAGTCCCGGCAATAGACCGGTATGCGCTGGCCCTCGGTTTCCGGCAGCACCCGCATCAGCCGCCGGTTGCGTCGGCAGATCGGGCACTGGAGCCAGCCGTCCTTTACTGTCAACAGTTTATCGCATACGCCTTGATGTGTCAATGCTTTTTCCACCTTTGTCCTTAAAATAATACGTGTTTCAAGACAGAAAAATAAATAAAAAGGTCAATCCCGCCGCGCTCGGCGCCGTCTGGCCCGCGGCGCGCGGCCCTCGGTCCAGCCGAAGCGATACTTAATAACGTGATAGCTGGCCCACTCGGTTTGTTTCTTTTCGTCGATCAGGACTGTGCAGCCGGCCGGCGGCGTCAGTTTGAAGTCGTCCGGGACGGTCAGCGTCTCCGTCTCCGGGCGCTTCGCGTTGCGGGTGCAGCTCCAGCCGTGCAGGCCGGGCTTGTCGGCGTAGTCCTGGCACTCGCGCAGCTCCTTGGTCATGTAGCGGGCCAGCGTCTCGTGGTTTTTCTCGGCGTCCACGCGGAGCTTGCGGGCCTCGACGTCGCTGCCGTAGATCCAGCAGCGGCGGATGATGTCGAGGTCGCGGCCGGTGTTCGTGATGACGATGTGGAAGTGCCAGCGGCCGGTCGCGCTGGTCAGCACCTCCGGCGCCCAAAAGATCACCGGCAGCGGCACGCCGGCGGCCTTGTACGCGGCGGCCAGCTTTTGCCGAAAGTATTTCGCCCGGCGCTGCGCCTCGGCCCGGCATTTCGGCATGTGCGCGTCGTCAAAGGTCAGGACGATCACCCAGGCGCTGCCGGGCGTCGGGAAGTTCACGGCCAGCATCAGCTCCAACTCCTCAAATGAATGGATCTGATTGATGCGGCGCTGGGCCTCGCTGGAGGCCTTCTGTTTCGCCGCCCGCTGGCGCGGGGTGTCGCAGCGGCCGGCCCGCGGATAAAGCGCCTCAATCCGCAGCGGGCCGGCGTCTATGCGTTTGAGAGTTTGGGCCACGGTGTCCTCCTTGTGTCTGAAGTAGACCGTGGCCCTCGCGGCTCTCGTCTTATTTATTGATATCGATTTGGTTTACTTACTGAGCAGCCAAAACTTCATCCAAAAAGGCAGGTCGCTTTCTGCTATCGCTTTTGCGATGAGAAACGCAGCAATCAGAATAACGGCGACCGCCGCGCAGACGATCAAAAACTCTACGAGCTTCATTCTTCCCCTCCTTGTTTTTCCGTGTCCTCGTCGACGATCTCCACAGGGCAGCCGGTGAGGTCCCGCAGCGCGCAGCGGACGTCGTCGGTCGTGCCGCAGGGACCGCCGCGCTCGAAGCAGAGCGCCTTTGTGCAGGTCGGATTACGCGCCGGGTCGCAGAGATAGGTCTTTGTCATTTCCGCAGCACAGCCTCGCTCTGCATCCAGGCGACGGCGTCGACGTTGCAAACGTAGGCCTCCTCCGGGCACTCGCCGCCGTGTTGCGCCTCGCACCACTCGCAAGCGGACAGGATTGGCGGCCTCTGGCCTCCGCACTCGAAGATCGTGTCCCAGAGAAGCAGCAGCGTCGCGTCGCTCATGCCTTGAATGCAGTTCAGAATGAATTGGCGGTTAGTGGTCATTTTCTCAGCCTCGATTCGTCAGATTGTCCAGCGTTTCCTGGCCCATGTACTTGAATTTGCCGGGCGCCTTCGGCAGCGGCATCCAGTGCTCCACGCGCGGGATCCGGACGTTGCCGACGCTCTTTTCCGTGAAGTCCATGAACGCGGCCCGGAAGTAGACCGCTGGAAGGACGACGTGGGACGCGGTGCAGACGAGGCAATAGTCGCCCTCGTCCGGATAGCGGTCATCGACAGAGATCCACGCGCCCTTCCACGGCGCGGGCTCTTCAGCGCGGCCCAGCAGGTAGTCGGTGGAACAGTGCAGCGCGTCGGCGGTCTTGACGATCCGCTCAATGTCTTCGATTTTGGACCAGCCCCACGGTGCGCTCTGCGAAGGCGTCCATTTCCCGCCGCCGGTCTCGCGCTCCTCGTCTTCGGCGTAATTCTTCCAGGTGTAGACCGTTCCGTCGATGGCCTTGACGCAGTCCTGCACGGTCAGTCCCGCCGCCCGCCGGCGCTCGCCGAAGCGGCGCCAGACGCCCTTCATGGCCTCGATCTGCGCATTGTCCCGCTGTTTCTCGGCCTCGCGCTGGGCCTTGGCGGCTTCCTTCTTGTCCTTCGTGCGCTCGGCTTGCTTTTCTTTCAGCAGCGGGCAGACGGACCGGCAACTCTCGAAGTTGTAGCACTTCTCGCAGCAGGTGTAAGATGAGCAGCTGTGGTAACTGGTGCTGAGATATTCAATCTCCAGAGTGCGCATGGCAAAGGCGCATTTGCCGTCTTCGCATTTGTCGCACGTCTTCGCCGCAGCCTTTTTGATCTTTTCAGCGCGGTCTTTGACGCTGTACTCGTAGGCGCCGTCCGGGTTCCGGTGCAGCCGGTAAATTTCCTGTTGGATGACCGGATCATTTTGAGCCAGCGCGTAGGCGACAGAGTGGGCGATCTTGTTCGCCTCCCACATCCCGCGCCAGGGCTGCGCGAGCTTCTCGCGGATGACCTTCAGCTCGGCCAGCTTCGTGGAGCTGATTTTGCAGGCCTCGGCGACGGCGTCGCGCATACGGCCGGAAAACTGGATGACGCCGGCCTCCTTCAGCTTGTACAAAAGCATCTGGACGCGCTCGACCTGCTTGGCGAGGTCCGCGCTGCTCATGCGCCGCGTGTCGGCGTTGGCCATGATGAGGCGCAGCTCCTGGAGCTCAGGACTGCCGGCGGTCTGCTCGACGATGCAGGCGACCTTTCCCCATTTTTCCGGGTCGTCTTTGTAAAGCTCCCCGATGGCCTTGCGGCGGCGGTGGCCGCTGACGATCAGATAACGGCCCTCGGCCTCCGGATTGGCCCGGACGCGGATCGGCTGCTGCAAGCCGATGAGCTCGATGTTCGCGGCCAGCTCGTCGATGCCGTCCATGGAGTAGAAGTTTTCGACGTCCTCGTCCAGCTTGGTGAAGTCGATGTAGGTGATCTGCTCGGAGTGGTCGGGTCCTGACACATTCCCCAGCACGGCGGCGAGGCTGTCGCCCAGGTCAAATTTCTGCTTCGCCATTATCGCACCCCCTCCAGATACTCCGCCACAAACGCCCGGTAATCGCGCCCGGCGGCGGACTGCGGCGAATACGCCTGGAGCGCCTGGCCGGCGAAGATGCTCTCCGTGACCTTGTCGCTGCGGCGGATGGTCTGATTGAAGACCGGCACGGCGGAGGCGCGCAGCGCGCACTCGCCCTGGATGCAGGCCGCCGTGTTGTGCCACTTGGTGATGAGAGCGCCGGCGACGCGGACGCGAGGCTGGATGCGGCGGACGGAGTTGATCTGCGCCAGCAGGGTCGTGAGGCCGACGATGGAAAACAGATCCGCCTCCACGGGAATGATGACGTCGTCGCTGGCATAGATCGCAGCCACGCTCGCCGCGGTGAACGAGGGCGGGCAGTCGATCAGCACAAAGTCAAAGGGCTCGGGCGGCTCAATGACGCCCTTGCCGGCCTCGGTGAGCGCCTCCAGCAGGTCGGAAATGGCCTTGACGCTCACGCGGCCGCCGGCCTTCATGCTGGCGATGTCCGCGTTGATCAGGTCGATGGACGCCGGAAGGAGAGAAATGCCGGGCATTGCTGTCTGAATGATGTAATCCTCGGCGTAGTCGCTGCGGCCCTCGGCGTCCAGGTCCAGGAGCTGGGCCAGAGTGCAATCCAGCGTCTTCTCCGGGTCTCTGTAGCCGAAAAACTGTGTCAAGTTCGCCTGGGGGTCGGCGTCGATGCACAAAACCTCCTTGCCCATGTCGGCGAGGATCGCGGCCATATTGATAACCGTTGTGCTTTTCCCCACTCCGCCTTTGAGGTTGATTAGTGATATAACTGTTTGTGTTCTCATCGCGTTAATATCCTTTCTCAAGTGAATTGGAACGCTTCCCGGAAACAGCGCCCCGGGGCGATGTCGAAGCGCAGCACGTAGTATCTGCGCTCCGGGTGGATGTAGACGACGGTGGCGTCCACGGTGATCTCGGTCGGCTTTCCGCCGGCCTTGCGGTCAGGGTCCCAGATCTTCATGCGCCGTTTTACTATTTCGCCGACGGTCACGTCTTCACCTCCTCCATGACGGTCTGCTCGCCGCCGGACTTCTTCGCGTCGTAGCGTTTCTGCTGGGCGGCCAAAAGCTCCTTCGGGATTCCATCGCCGCGGGCGACGTAGGAGAAGCGCTGCGCCTCGCCGTTGAAGGCCAGCTCCATGCGGCCGGTGCGGCCCTCCTTGTTCTTTGCGACGTAAAGCTCCCGCCGGGCGTCCTCCGCCTCTCCGATGCGGTACAGCAGCGCCACCACGTCGGCGTCCTGCTCCAGCTGCCCGCTCTCTCGAAGTGAGGAGAGCGTGGGCGGCGGCGTTTTGCCCTTTTGGTTTTTCGCCGGGCGAGATAGCTGCGAAAGCTCGATCACGAGGAGCTTGTGCCGCCGCGCCATGAGGGCGAGGGCCTTGCTGATCTCCGCCACCTCCTCGGCGCGGGTACCGCCCTTGCGGACCGTTCCCGGACGGACGAGCTGGACGTAATCCAGCGCGATGATCCGAAAGCCGCGGGAGAGCGTCACGCCCAGCACGTCCTCCGCGCTCATGCCGGCGGCCTCGATGATCTGAATCGGCCGCTTTGTGATCTCCACACTTTGCGCCGTCACGGCCCGCCATTGTCCGGCGTCCATGGTGCTGTGTTTCACTGCCGTAAAGCGCAGCTCCGGCACTGCCTGGGTGACGAGGCGGTCCATAAGTTTCCCGGCGCCGGTCTCAAAGCTGAAAATGCCGACCGGGTACTGCTGGGCCATGCGCCAAGCCCATTGAAGCATCAGCGCCGTTTTGCCGTCTGACGGATAGCCTCCCAAAACCATCACGTCGCCGAGGTCCAGTGTGAGGCGGTCGTCCATGGCATTGATCCCGGTGGCGATGTACTTCTTTTCGCCGGATTGGTGGTCGGCGTAAAACTGCGCCAGCGCGTCGGCCATGTTGACGATCCGCGCGGCGTCCTGCTCGACGGCGACGGCCTGGGCCTTTTGCAGCGTCTCCCGCGCGTCGGCCAGAGTGGCAGCGCCAAGAAGTTCTGAGCCCAGAATAGAGAGTTTTTTGAGCCGGCTCTGCTCTCGGCACACGTCGATGTAGGCGGTGACATTTGCGGAGGTCGGCGTCTCAGCCATGGCCCGCTTCACCGTCGCCAGATAAGCCGGGCCGACAGCGTTTAGCACCGTGACCGGGTCGACCGGCTGGCCGCGGACGGCCAGATCGCGGATCACATCCAGCAGGGTCCGGTATTCTCCGCCGAAGTCCTCCGGCGATGCGAAGCGCATAATGACAGGAACGCTGTCCGGGTCGATCAACGCGGAGCCGATCACATACGCCTGGGCGCTGGTCCAGTCTTCGGTCTTTACCATCGCGTCACCTCCGGCGGAGCTTCGACGATGCGGTCCCGCGGCGCGTCGCGGACGTCGTCGTCATGCAGCGGGAAGAAGGAAAGCCAGTCTCCGATGGTCGCCTTTTCAATCAGCGCCAGTTTCTTCGCCCGGTTTCCGCCTGAGAGCTCATTCAGCTTTGACAGCAGAAGCGTGAGCTGGCGGTTCGTAGTAATCGGTTTCGGTTTTGGCTTGTGAACGCATCGCTGCTCTGCAAAGCCGATCAGAGCGTCGTATAGCTCGGGATCGGGGCCTGCGTAACTCGCCACCCGCTGCATCAGCTCCGCGGGCATCGGGCGCTTTTTGCCTTTGGGGGATATAGGGGGATTCTGTTCTTCTTTCTTGTTCTCTTTCTTGTTATTCATATTATCAGCGACATTTTTGTCATGGGGCGGTGACAATTCTGTCGCGGGACCCATGACATTTTTGTCATGGGGGTCTGCAAAGGGATTGATCCCGGCGAATATCTTCCGCTGGTCGCTGCCGCCTTCGCCGTCCTCGATGCGGATATAGCCGCCGCTTTTGAGCGCGTCCAGATGGCGCTGGATGGTCCGTCCGGAAGTCGCATAGAGCTCGGCGAAGTATTTGTTGGACGCATAGCAGAAGCCCTTGGCTTTTGTCAGGCTGCTGATCTCCGCATAAAGGAGCTTCGCGCCGGCCGGAATATTCGGGTCGTACCGAATCGGCGCAGGAATGACTGCCCAATAGCTGGGCTCCAGGTTTTCTATGTCTCATCGCCTCTTTTCGGGGATGCCGATGCCGACGCGGAATCCGCGCCGGCGTCGGACATTTCGATTTTTTCTTGACAGTGCAGGGGAAAAATGCTATTATGATGGTGTTCTCATCGCGTCAAGCGATACAGGGCCTTCGAGTGTTCCAGCGCTCGGGGGCCCGCTTTTTTTATCGCCGACGGCGCCGGTCAGATCATCAGTGCGGCGTCCAGCAGCGCGGCCATGCGGTCGCAAGCCAGGGCCAGCACGATGCCGGCGGAGAGCACCGCGCCGAAGCCGGCGCAGGTGCGGGCGAATTTCACGGAGTAACCTCCTTCCGTTTAGAGTGGAGGGCGGGGCCGGAGTTGAACCGGCCTGTGCGGGTTTGGCATCCCGCAGCCGAACTGCGCCGCCCGTATAAAGCCCGGCGTTGGCAAGGCGGAGTGAATCAGCGCTCCGGTGCCGGGCTCCGCTTGACCCGCGGCGGTGCAGCCCACTCACCCAGGGCTGCCAGGGGTGATTTGAGAGTTCGGGCGCGGGAGCTCATGCGCTCCTTTGCTCGATAAGGTCCCCCTGCCGGTGTCCGTCCGGGCCGCGCTGATAGGAGGAGGCGCGGGGCGCTTCTTACGGGGGTGCGCCAGAAACGAAAGGAGAAAAAGCCGCGGGCCGTTATGGGCGCCGGCCCGCCGGGCGGCATGAGCTGCACCGCCCGAAAAAAGGAAGGGGATGATGGGCGCAAGTGGAGGGCGCCCATGGGGTGCCGCCGATGCCATCGACGGCCCAGGAGGGTCAATACCGGATCGCGGCGCGGAGCTCCTCGACGGGGATGTGGAGGCCGCGGCAGATGGCGACGAGTTCGGAGACGGTCAGATCGCCGGGATAGTTGAGGCGGGCGCGGGCGGTGTTCTCGCTGCACCCGAGGATCGCGGCCACGTCCGCCGCCGGATTGTGCCGGAGGCCCAGAAAGCCAATGATGAGCCGGGCCAGCTGGGCGTGGGGCACTTCGCGCTTGCACATATTGGTCCTGGGCATCAGCCGCCGCCTCCTTCCGCCACTTTCACCTGAATGGCAGCCTGGACAATTCTGTCTAGGCGCTTTTTGATTCCCTGCCACTCCAGAGCCTCGTCGCTGTCGATCCGCCCGTCGGCGGCCATTTGCATGAGGGCTCCGTGGTCCTCTTGAAAGTCCACGATTGCGCAAAAAAGCTGCACGACGGCCTGGGGAAGGGGAAGCTGCTCCACGTCCGGGAGCGTGTCGGCTGCCAGGTCGGATTTGTTGCACAGATGCCAGTACGCCAGCGGCGAAAGCCCGCTGATCTCCGCCATGGCGCGGACGGTCTCGTCCGCCGGCACCACGGCGCCGGTCTCATAGCCGCGGATGCTGTCAACGCTGACGCCCACGGCCTCGGCCCAGCGTTCCTGGGTCAAACCGGCGACCTTCCGCGCGGTTTTGTAGATATTCCGGGGTTGTTGTTCCATTGTTCTCATCGCGTTTCACCTTCATAATGGTTTCGGGGCTTCGCCGTCGTAAAGGTCCTCGATCTTGCATTTCAGCACTCTGGCGATGCGGGGGAGTTTCTCGGCGCTGGGGTAATTGCCGGGCTTCTCCATCTTCAGGACGGCAGCCGTTGTCACGCCGATGGCACGGGCAAACTCATTCGGGCCGATGCCGCGCGCCTGGCGGAGCGTTTTGATGCGTACCGTGGTTTCACCTCCTTGACACTCTCATGCCTGTGTGTTATGTTACTTCTAGTAAGCGTTTGACGGCTTCACGCGGAGCCGCCGACGCTTACTTGTGGTATTATGATAAAACGGCAATAGCCATTTTGTCAACGTCAAAAACTGTTTTTTTCCATCTTCGTTTGTTTTGACAAAGTTCTATACACTTAAAAAAGGATTTGTGGAAAATGAACAACGAGACGCTGATTTTTAATATTCAAAAATACTGCGGATTACGAAATATCAAACCAACGCCTGCCGCAATCGCCGCCGGCGTAGGTCGAACATTTTTCGCTGATTTGAAGCGTGATAAAACGCCCAGCGTGGCGAAGGTGGCCGACCTCGCCGCCTATCTCGGCGTGTCCACTTCCGATCTCGTCGGAGACGCGCAGACGCCTGCCGATCTGGCGCCGCTGGCCGACGCCTGGGCGGAGCTGAACGACGAAGGCCGCGCCCGTCTGGTGGCCTACGCGGAAGACCTGTGCGCCTCCGGCCGGTATATAAAAAATCATCTATCTAAGGAGGCGTGACGCATGGCGAGACGGAAAAAGCTGATTCCGGGGCTGTCGTTCAGCTGGAAGCGCGCCCTGGGCATCACGAGCGCAAAACGTAAATGGGCAAAGTTCACCGGCGTGCCCACGACGAAGTCCGGCCGGCGGTCGAAGATCGGGCGGATGCTGGGGATCAAATAAGCCATGAGAGTCCCGGAGCCGCGCCAGCTTCCCAGCGGGAGCTGGTTTATTCAAATGCGCCTGGGCGGCCAGAGCGTCCCGGTGACGGAGCGCACCCGGGCCGACTGCATCAAAACCGCGCAGCTCATCAAGGCCGAGTATCTGGCCGGGCGGGAAAAGAAGAAGGGCCGAAACGCCCAGCGCACCGTCGGCGAGCTCATTGACGATTATGTGTCGAAATACGACTCCGTTTTGAGCCCGTCCACCGTGCGGGGTTATAAGACGATACGCCGGACGCGCTTTCAGCAGATCATGGGGCTGTACCCGGAGCGCGTGACGAGCTGGCAGATGGTCATCAATCAGGAGCTGCGCCAGGTCTCCGAGAAAACGGTCGTGAACGCATGGAACCTCGTCGCCTCGGCGCTGCGGGATGCAAATCATCCGGTCCCGGACGTGAAGCTGGCGCAGGTGCCGGAGAATGATCTGTCGTTTCTGGAGCCGGAGGAGATTCCGCTGTTTCTGGATGCGATCAGGGGCGACCCGTGCGAAGTGGAGATTTTGCTGGAGCTGCACGGGCTCCGCAGCTCCGAGGCCCGGAATGTCGTGAAGTCGCACAGAATAGATCTAAAGCGGCAGCTCATCACCGTGCAGGGCGCGATCGTGCGCGGCAGCGAGGGCGAGGTCGAAAAGAAAACCAATAAAAGCAAAAAGGGAACCAGGACCGTTTACATCCTGATTCCTCGGCTGGAGGAGCTCGTGCGGGAGTACGAAAAGCGGGGCGAAGAGATCCCGATGCACGGCGCCAGCATGATCCTGGAGCACGTTCACGCGGCCTGTGAGCGCGCGGGCGTCACCGACGTGACAAACCACGGGCTTCGGAGGTCGTTTGCCAGCCTGGCGTATAGCTGCGGCATTTCGGAGCGCGTTTTAATGGACATGGGAGGGTGGAACGACCCGGCGACGGTTCACAAGTTTTACATCAAGCTCTCGCAGCGGGACAAAACCAGCGCCGTGGACGCGCTGCGCTGCTTCTACGCGCCGTTGGACGACGCGGCAAGGGTACGGGATGCCATTGAAGTCTTGGAGGGCCTGTGCGAAAGATATGGCGACCTGGAGGCTTTGCAGCCGGTGATCCGGGAGGCGGCAAAACTGGTTTGTGCTAATGAAAACAAAGGCAAGTGACGCCAAACCGTTGAAAACAGGGCACTTTAGAAAACTCGTCGCGGGTTCGACTCCCGCCTCGCGCACCAGCAAGAAAAAGCCTTGAAAACATTGAGTTTTCAAGGCTTTTTCTGTTGCACGGCCTGGAATAGCTCCGAAAATCGGGGTCAATTATTTGAGCTAAAACGCAAGATTTTGGGCCGTGCCGGAAGTTACTGCGGCAAAAATGCTAATGGAAAAACGCTAATTTCGTCCGTCTTCCAAAAAGCAGCTCAGGCGTACTTTTTGTAATTGTTATGGATGTCCTCTTTTTTTCGGTAGGTGTAGGTGAGCGTGGTGTCGAGATTGTCATGCCCGAGGACCGACGCCACGTCCTGAATGGGCATCCCGTGGCCGATCAGATTGGTGGCCAGCGTCCGGCGGAAGCGGTGAGGATGGACGTCGGCGACGCCGGCGCGGTCGGCGGCATCGTGCAGCATCTTCCGGACGGCGTTGGGCTGGATCCGGGCGGAGCCGCGTCCGGCGAAGAGGGCCGGGCTGTCGTCCGTACGCTCCATGAGGTAGCGGCGCAGGTGAAGCAAGGCCACATCGGTCAAAAACACCGTGCGCTCCTTCGCGCCCTTGCCCATGACGATGGCCTCGCCGCGCTCGAAGTCCACGTCGTCACGGTTTAAGCCGCACATTTCGCTGACACGGCAGCCGGAAGCAAGGAGGAAGGACATGATGGCCTTGTTGCGGTTTCCCGTGCAGGCCTCCCGGAGCTTTTCCAGGTCGACGTCGGAATAAGGCAGCCGGACGACCTTCGCGCACTTGATGGGCGCCAGATTTGCGCAGGGATTTCCCGGCAGCAGCCCTTCCTTGTGGCACCAGCCGAAAAAGGAGCTGTAGACGCTGCGCATCCCCTCCAGCGTCGTGTCGGCTTGTCCGGCGTCCTTCTGCGCCATGAGATACTTTCGCAGGTGGAAAACGGTAACGTGGCGAATAGGGACGTCTACGGCCTTAATCAGGCGCTTGATGCGGTAGGAGTAAAGCGCCAGCGTTTTCTCGCTGCGGCCTTCGATGCGTTTGGCCGTGATGAAAGCGTCGAGGAGCTCCCCGCTTTCCACGTCGTTCTTTCCTTCCGGGGTCGTTTCCACTTCAAACATGGCCAGCACGTCGTTCAGCCGGTCCTGGACGGTCTCCAGATCGGCGGCGGTCAGATTATGACACAATTCGGAGCTAACCATCTTGATGAGATACTGTTTCGCTGTGATGGACATAAAATCACCTCCGCCGGTATAATACACCTTTATCGGTGTATATGTCAACACCCAAAAAGGTGTTGACGGCGGAGGCGATATGTGATAACGTCGTTTTTTAAGGAGGGCTGCGCGTGATCGTTTATCTGAACATTATGCAAAACCTGGCCGCAAAGGGCTGGACGTCTTACCGGTTGCGAAATGAGAAGGTGCTGCCGGAAAGTGTCTTGACGCGGCTGCGGCAGGGCCGGCCGGTGACCACGGAGACCATTGACAAGCTCTGTGAGCTGCTGGAGTGCCAGCCGGGAGAGATCCTTAAATGGGAGCCGGGCGAGTGATCGCTCGGCTTCATCTTTTTGCATCGGGAGGGTGGTCATCCTCTTCTTCGACGTCAAAGGGCGCGGGAAGAGAGCCATCGACGCCGAAGCTGGCGTATGGGTCGGCGTCCGGCTTCGGCGCCTGGGCCTCGTCTCCGTCGCCGGCGTGGGCGTCGCCGGTTTTCTCGGCGCTCTTTTTCAGCCGCTTCACGATGGTCACCAGGAAGCCGGGAAGCGGGACGCCGATCTCACTGAGGTTTTCGAGGATGCTGATACACTCATTCAAAGTAAACCAGATCGTTACCAGCAAGCCGAAAATATGAAAGTTTCCGAGGTCCATGCCCGTGCCGGCTGCCGCGGTCGTAATCACATAATCCACCACGACGGCCACGGCCACGGCGAAGAGATAACCGACCTTTTTAATGATGCCCATGACGCCGACACGGGAATTGAGCGTGCCGGTCGCCCAGGCGGCGGTCATGCCGGTTATGTAGTCGGCTATCATCACGATGGCCAGCACGATCAGCGGACCGACGAGCTGGTGGAAGTAAGCGGCGGCGCCGGCAAAGATCACCGTCACAAGCCCTTTGATTGCAAAGTCTTTCATGCGCTTGTCCTCCTCAATCATCAGTCAGCAGGCCGCTGGGCCTGTTGCGCTCTTCGTCGTAGGCGTTTTCCTGGCCGTCGCAGAGGCGCATGAGCACCACGGCGAGCTCTGCGCGGGTCACGGGGTCGTTTGGGCGGCCGTCGCGGATCAGGCCGAGCTCTGCCGCCCGTTTCATGGCTTTGGCATACCAGGGCTCCGGCGCGTTTGGCAGCCACATTCCGGCCTTCTGAAGGTCCTCGCAGGTGTTCAGATCCACGGCATAGCCCAGCTGCGCCGCGAGCGCCTTTGCGTCGGCGCCGCCCTGCCATTGGTATTGATACACGTCCGCCGCGGAGCTGACTTTGCCGTCGGACCAGCCGCAGCACTGCCAGACGTAGAGCGTGGGGATGCGGCGGACCATTTCCTCGACAATGGCAAAGGGGCCGTAAATGCCGCAGCCGTAAGGCGCGCAGGCCACGCCGGCGGACCGCAAATAGTATTCGATGGCGTCATAGTCGTGCTGGGGCGGGAGATAGTCCACGGCGAAATAGATGGCGGTGCTTTCCGGGACGTTCAGGGCCTCGGCGCATTTCCGCGCTTTCTCGCCGTCTGTCGCCCCGGCCTTTGCGCCCTCGGCGGCGCGGGAGGCGGACGTCTCCCAGCAGAGCAGCAGGCCCAGGCCGGCGCCCAGGATGCCCGCCGCCTCGTCCGCCGTGACGCGCTTGTCGTAAAACTCCGGCACCAGGTAGCGGCAGACGAAGCCGACGCCGTTGTCCTTCAGCTTTTGCGCGTCCGGGATGCGGACGCAGGTGTCTACGCCCTTCATTTCCCGGCCTCGGCGGCCTTGGGCCGCTTATCGATCAGCTCCGTGAACTTGCTGCCCTCCACGCTGTCGAGGTTTTCGTCGACCAGCTTTACCTGAGCGACGGAGAAATCAGAGGCGGCATACAGATCTTCGCACTTCTTGTGCCACCGTTTTTTCGCGCCGTCCAGGTTGTCGGCGAAGCCTTCCTCGGCAACGACGAAGTTGCCGTCGATGCAAGTGATGATCGCGTATTTCATAGTTTTTCCTCCTTATCTGAAGTTAGTTAAAGTGCATAATAATTAATACATTTTCATAATGTATAGCACCGTCGCTGTTCCGCTTGAGATATTCATTTGCATTATGCCATTGACTACTTGTGATGTAATAGCCACACCATCTGGCAAGAAGTATCTAGAATAAGAGTCGCCTTTTATTGGAACAATAGTATGCCATCCTCCATACATTATATCTGCAAATCCAAAAATAAACGCAGGCCATACATCAGTATAGGAATCGGTGAGGGAGACCCCTAGATAATCAGAAACTTCAAAGTTTAATATACCAATAGCGCTCTTTAACGCATTTAGAGCGCCGGCGGTGGGGACCTCGTAATTGGTGTTCAGCGTGAGGGTGGCGCCGCTGGCGATGGCGGTTTTCGCCTGGACGAGCGTACCATCTTTGTGGAAGAAAACGCCTGCGCCGATGGCGCCGCCGCTGTTGTTCGTGGATCCGGTGGTGAAAATATCAGTCAGCCCGGTTTTGTCGGCCTTGGTGGTGTCGCTGGGGTGGACGTGGTCGCCCTTGGCCCAGCTGCCGGAGCTGCCGGGGCTGGCGGTGCCGTCCATCTCCGGATTTGACGTGTAGGCAGAGGGCACCGTCGGGATCACGCCGCTGGCCAGGTCGGAGGCCGGGATGCCTCCGGAGGGCTTTTCGTACTTGGCTGCCAGCCCGGTGTAGACCGCGCCGGACTCGATGAGGTCCGTGCTGCTCTGGGTTACGCTGGACGTGGCGGCGCGGAAGGCCGCCGTGCCGAGGTCGGCAAACCATTTCGCGATCTTCCCGAAGATCACGGAGAGCTTCTCGCCGGTGGCGATGTTGGTCCGGGAGGACGCGGCAGTGAAGGCCGCCGTCACGTTGGATCCGTCGCCGCCGGTGCCAAGTTTGCCCGTGTCGCTGGGGTGGACGTGGTCGCCGCGAGCGTAGTCAGCAGAGCTGCCGGCGGAGCCGGTGCCGTCCATCTCCGGTGTCGAGGTGTAGGGCGACGGCACGGAGGTGGCGGGGAGCTGCGACGACGGCACCTTGCCGTCGTTTCCCAGCTCGGCCACGCCGTTGGCCGCGCCTTTCTTGTCCATGCCGATCACGCCATAGCCGCCCACGGCATCGTTGATGTCGTCCGCCATGAGGGCTCTTTTTTTATCTCCAGTTGCCATTTGTCAAACCTCCGTGAGAATGATTCTGCCGCTGGCAGCGCCGAGGATGTACGCGGTGCCGGTGACAATGTCGATCAGCGTGATCTCCGTGGGGTCCACGCTGGTGGTGACCTCCAGCAGCTCCAGGCGGCCGCTTTCGACAATGACCTGATACATGGCCGAGGTCACGCTGTCCTCGACGAACAGATTGTAGACCGTCTCGCCCTGCGGGCCCGGTGAGCCCTGGGCGCCCTGCGGGATGCCGAAGGAAAAGGCGAAGGTCCGGGCGAGGTCGGTGCCGCCGGCGGTGACCTGGACGGTCGCCGGAGCGCCGGCGGCCAGCGTGGTGGCGGAGGCGGAGGCGCCGGTGATTGCCGCGCTCTGGCCGTCCTGGCCCGGAGGGCCCTGCTCACCGGGCGTGCCGGGCGTGCCGGGGGCGCCGTCTTTGCCGGGCTTTCCGCCGCCCATGACGCCGATGAGGTCCGCCAGATTCTGGCGGCGGTTGTAGCCGTTGACGGCGGCGCTGCGGGTGGCGTAGACGGTGCCGTCGCGGGTCTGGGGCGTGGCGACGCCGCCGCTGTCCACGGCAAAGGACGTGAAGAAGCCGGAGCCGCCGAAGCTGTGGGTGATGCTGGTGATGAGGCCGAGGTCGGTGCTCTCCACGCCGTCATAGGTGACAGACGCCACGTCGCCCACCAGCAGCCACGGGCGCATCGGGCCCTCAAAGGTCTCGCCCTGGCCGATGTATTGCAGCTCGTCCCGGAGCTGTTCGGCGTAGGCCTGGAGCTCCGCCTGGGTGAGGCCGTCGGCGGCTTTGACGTGCTTGGTCTTGTGGGTACCGACGGACCAATGCGAGAAGTTGGAGACGGTCAGCTGCACGGGCGTGAGGTCGTTGCCGGAGGCGTCCTTGCCGGTTACGCGGACCTTCGAATAGGCCGCGTCGGCGTTTTTCTTGGTCTTGCGCTTGAAGACGTCGGTGCCGCCGTGGAACTGATAGACGGAGTTGACCTGCCACTCGGCGAGATCGTAAGGATAGCCGACGCAAAGCGTCCCGTCCGGCAGCTCGATGAGCGCCCAGCCGACGAACACCTCGAAGACTTTGTCCAGGCCCTTGATGTAGGTGTCGTCCGGCTCGAAGACCCATTCGTTGGAGGCGTCGGAGGCGCCGACGTGGTATTTGGTGATCCCGGCCAGCCCGAAGATCCACTCCACGACCTGCTTTCCGGTGCCGGTGTAGCTGGTATTCTCGTCGAAGGTCTGAGAATTGAGCCGGAAGCCGATGTTGTTCCGGCCTGAGAGATTGACGTCGGCGGCGTGGGCGTCGAAGTCGAACTCGTCCAGATACGCCTCGCCGATCTTGTACGGCACGCTGCCGCCCATGGAGACGGCGGCGGTGATCCTTGCGCCGGGCGTGAAGAGCGAGGCCGGCCCGAGGAAGTAATCCTCGCCGGCATTGAGCAGCCGCAGCGACATCTGGGTGATCTGGCTGTCGTTGCGGGCTTTCCAGGTCCCGGCTTTGAGAATCTGCGACAGCTCCTTCGCGTAGAGGTAGCGAAGAAAAACCAGTTCGCCGTCGATGATGGCGGCGCCGTAGAGCTGGCCGGTGATCGGATGGTCCCAGGCGGAAGCGGTAAAGGCCTCGGAGCTGATGGTGATCTCCGGGCCCGGCTCGGCTTCCGACCAGTGGCCGTCCTCCACAGTGGCGAGCTGCGTCTTCAGGCCGGAGGCGAGATAGAGGCTCTGGCTGCTCTCGTCGTAATACTCCACGACGGAGCCCAGGCCCTCCGCGGCCGGCACGGCGCGGTAGAAGTCCCACACCAGGGGCGTGTTGGTCGCCGCCATAAGTCAGTCCCCCTGATACTCGCCGAAGGTGAGCGAGACTTCCATGTCGAAAACGTGGTTGCTGTCCTTGGCCACACAGTCCGGCGTGTAGTCGGCGGTGATGACCGCGCCGGAGGCCGGGGCCGTCTGAAAAATGATGTTGCTGGCGGTGTCGGCCACGTCGGCCACGGCGTGGATGTAATACTGACGACTGCCGCTGCCGCTGCTTCCTGAATTGGAAAACCGGAAGTATTTTTTGTTTTTCAAATCCGCCGGCACTGCAATATCGACGTAGCTATTGTATCCGGCCGTCGCAGTTGCGACGGTCGTCCAGTTCGCGCAGTCATCAGACGCCTCGATTGTGATGGCGGCGTTGGACGAGGTGCTTTTTACGCTGAATTTGGAAATCCCGAGGGAGTAAAACGGATTTTCAAGCGCATAGAGGTAATATCCCGGATTCAGGGTCATATGAATTCCGTCGGAGGTCACGCTCTCCGCGCCGCCATTGTAGCTATACAAAGGAGCCCCAGACGCGGAAATCGCTCCTCTGGATGCGCTTATGCCGTTCAGCATATTAAACCACTGTTCCATGTTGGTGGCGTCTGCCGGGCCGCTGCGGACCGTGACGTCGGAGGCGGCCACGCCGTCCACGTAGACGGCGCCGCCGGTCTTGACGGGGAAGGCGGTCGCAAAGCCGGTTTTTGCGCCGGTGCCGGTGCCGACGGCCTCGCCGGAAATGGCGGGCGCGGTGTACCAGTTCCCAAGCGTGAGCACCAAAAGCATGGTGGTAAACCCGTAATTCCCGCCGCCGAAATAGTCGAACATCCAGAGAGCCCGAATCGGAAGATTCGCCGTGGCTGCCGCATACCGGCTTTTTACTGTGACCTTTCTGTTCGCGCCGTCGACCGTGAGCGTGTTCGTGTCCGATTTGTTCGAGCCGTCGGCTTGCGTCACGTGCTTTCCCGCTTTTATGAAATAGACGCTGGTTTGCTGGTTATAGATGTCGCCATGATGGCCGGTCAGCACATTGAGAAAGCCGTAATCCGAACCGGAGCCCGAGCCGAAACCGCTTATAAAATTCACGGAGCCGCCGTACCAGCCGCCGTCGGGCCAGTGGACAAAAATCGTGGCGTAGATCTTGATGACGTCGGTGTCGGTCTTTTCAATGGAAATGGGGTTGCCGTTCATGTCCTGGAGCAGGGCGTGGGTCGTGATGTGCGTGGAATCGTAGCCGATGCCCAGTTCCGTGATGACGGCGCCCACGTTGTCCTCAGCGTTCAGCGTCGCCACGGCCTGGCGGGACGCCACGCCGGTGCGGCGGTCGTTGGTGTCGGTGAAGGTGGAGACCGACCGGGAGCCGATGCGGCTGAAAAGCTCCGTGTCGGCCGCGGAGGGCGTCCCGCTGCCGCCGCCGAAGATCACGTAATTAAAGCGGGCCAGCGGCGACCACTTGTTGCTGGACACGTTGAGCAGCCGGCTCCAGAAGGTGTTGCAGATCACGTTGAAGGCCTGGGCCTTCTGCTTCAGCTCGCCGGTGACGGCGTCGTAGACCTCCACGTCGAAACGGTTATGGATGGACGCCCGCAGGTCCAGCTTCAGCGTGGGCGGCGGGACGGGGCGCGTTGTGCCTTTGATCATGTTGGTAACCTCCTTACAGGTCGTCGACGTGAGTCAGCACGCCGGAGGCCGTGACGGCCAGAGAAATGTGCTCGTTTTCCTGAGTGTTCGTGTAATAGATGCGGGTCAGCAGGCCGGAGGCGACGACGGAGAGCTCGATGTGCTCCAGATCGGCCACGTCCGGCTTGAACTCGGCGAGGGCGGGCGTGAAGCTCGCCGAGAAGGGCGCTACGGGCCCGCCAGCGCCCACGAGAGGCCCGGCGCCGTCATATACCACCGCGGCGGTCTCCACGGCCGTCTGGAGGCTGGAGAGGTTCCCAGCGCCCAAAGAGAGCGAGAGGGTCATGTCGTCCAGCGCGGTGACGGCGGTGACGGGCAGGTCCACGACAGAGAGCGCACCGTCCGGGGAATACGCCGGGCGGTTGATCCGGACGACGAAGTGGGACGCCGCGCCGGTGATCGCGCCGATGAGCGACCGGTCGAAGGTGACGGTGACGGCGAAATCGGAGGTGTTGAAAACGTCGTCCACCTCCGGCGCGGGCACCGACGGCGGCACGAGGCCCGTCGGCGTGAAGCTGTGGGAGCAGGCCGGCACGGAGACGCCGGCCATTGTGTGGACCGTTCCGGGCGCGTAAGTGGCGGCGCAGACGCCGGCGGCGCCGTTGAAGTCCAGGAAGGTCAGCTCCACGCGGTAGCCGTCCGACATGAGCGTGGCGGTCTGGGCGACGAAGATCCGCCCGTTGGCGTCCACGATGCGGAAGGCGGTATTCTGCGCGGCGACCTCGTCGGCCACCAGATGGCGGTCAAAGCCAAACACGGCCTTTTTGCCGTAGTCGCCGCCCACGGCCACGTTGTAGGCCTGGACGAGGGACGGCGCTCCGGTCCGATACAGGCCGCCGTAGGGACCGGAGGACGCAACGGCGGCCAGACTTATATGCTCGTTCTCCTGCGTGTTCAGCGTCTGCACGGGGATGATGTCGCCGTGGGCCATGGCGTCCAGCGCGATGTGCTCGGCGCCGTGGCGGGCCACGCCCATGAACTGCGTGAAGAGCTCGTAGACGTCGCCGCCGGTGGTGACGGCCTGGAGGCCCACTCTATAGTCCCATGTCCTGAAGGCGGCGATGTCCGCCCAGGTCACGCCGGCGGGGCCGAAGGCCACGGCCTCCGCGTCGGTCCACTCGCCGTCGATGTGCTGGCGGTAATAGATGGCGCCGTTCAGCAGAAAGAAGACCACGAGGCCGAAGTCCTGGACGCCGCCGGTGGCGCGGATGGCCGTCACCTTCGTGCAGTTGGACGCGGCCAGCTGCGTGTCGCCCAGCAGCCCGAGGATGCGCCCGGTGAGCTCGCCGTCGTGAGTCCAGAAGACCCACGGGCGGGCCTCCGTGACGAACTCCGCCCGGCCGTCCGCTGCGGAAGGCATCGTGCCGTCAAAGCAGATGGCCACGTCGTCGGCGGTCTCGGCGAAGCTCTCCTGCGTCCACACGATTTTATGGACGTCCGGCACGAGCTCGCCGGAGCGCACGCCGGCGGTCCCGGCGGACACATACGCAACGAAGGCCCTGTCGGGCTCTCTGCCGCGCTGTGTGCGCCGTATGGCCACGTCGAGGGCTGTGAGCCCGCTGGTGACGCCGACGGCCTCCTGCTCCAAAAATTCGGGGTCTGTGAGGGCCGTGGTGGGCCGGTTGATCCAGACGACGGCGGCGGGGTCGGCGTTATTCGCTTTCGTTTGCAGGTCGCTCTGAAATTTCGCCTGCAAGGCGCTGTCGATCCATCTCATGTCGTCACCACAAATTTTACGTCGGCCTCATAGATGCTGCCGTTGACGATGATGTTCCAGCCGGGCGCCTCCAGGATGTAGCCCGGCAGCGTGGAGGCCGGAAACTTCGCCGCGATCACCGCGCACTCCGCCTCGGCCTCGTTCACGGCGTCGCGCTCGGCGTCGGACCAGGCGCGGATGTGCAGATTGAGGATGCGCGTGGGATTTCCCACGGTCTGCATCAGATAGCCGCCATTGTAGAGCCGGGAGGCGATCTTTGTGCGCTCCAGGCTCTCATAGCTGCTGACGATCTCGCAGAGGCGGTCGCCGCCGGAGGTCTGGAGCTGGCGGGTTCCGTTGTCAGGCATAGCGCACCTCCTGTCTCAGCCGGGAGACGATCTGCTCGTAGATCAGCTCCGTGGCCGCCACAAATTCGCCCTCGCTGTTGACGCCCTCCACGCGGATTGTCCCGGTGTGTCGGATCTCGACCGTGCCGGCGCCGGAGGCGTTCATGGAGAGCTCTCCGCCCTGCATGGCTCCCAGCACGTCGGCGGACATGGCGGTCGCCGCGTTCACGGCGTCGTCGGCGCTGGCGGTGATGCCCTGCGCCAGGCCCTCGGAGAGCATTTCGCCCATCCAGGCCATTTCTTTCGAGGGCGACGCCACGCCGAAAAACTCCTTGATGCCGTCCCAGATGCCGGAGAGCCAGCCGGTGATCTTTTCCCAGAGCCAGCCGGCGGCGCCGGAGATGCCCTGCCAGAGACCACGGACAAGCTCGCCGCCCGCCTGGGCCAGCTGGACGACGCCCTTGCCGATCTCCTGAAGGATGACGACAAGAAGGTTTCCCGCGGCGATCAAAAGCTGAGGAATTGCGGAAATCAGGCCGGAAGCCAGGCTGACCGTCAGCTGAATCCCGCCCTCCAGAAGCGCGGGCGCGTTTGAAATAATCGCCGTGGTCAGCGCTGAAATGATGGTCGGCGCGTTTTCCACCAGCGCGTTGCCAAGGCCCACGGCCAGCGCCACGCCGGCAGTCACCAGATCCGGGAGCACGTCGGCCACCAAAGCCGGCAGCTCGGCGCCGATCTCGGGCGCCAGCTCCCGAATCACTTCGGTCATACCTTTGAGCACGGTCCGGACTACGGGCATCAAATTTGAGCCGACCGTCTTGACGCTGGAGACGAGCTTGGCCGTGAGGCCGGCGACGTCGGCGTTGCCGCTGGCAATGCCGGTGAGCAGGTTCGTCCAGGCGGCCTTCATGGAGGAGATGGAGCCGGAAATGGTACTGGCAGCCTCTTCGGCAGTGGTGCCGGTGATCCCCATTTCCGTCTGCACGACGTGGATGGCGTTGACAATGTCGGCATAGCTGTCGATGTTGTACTCGACGCCGGAGAGCTCCTGCGCCTTGTCGAGGAGCGCCTGCATTCCTTCTTTACTGCCTGAGAATCCCAAGGCGAGATTATCAAGCATACTGAAGTTCCCCCGACTGAATCCCCTGTAGGCGTTTTGCACCGCCTCCATCGACGTGCCCATTTTGTTGACGTTGTCCGCCATGTCGGTGATGGAGACGTCCATGAGCGCGGCGGCGGCTTCTGTGTCGCCGCCCAGAGACGCGATCAGCGAGGCGGAGGACTGAATCGCCGTCTCCATGTAGTCGTTGGCGCTCAGGCCGGCCGTCTGAAAAGCTCCGGCCGCGGAGCGCATCACGGCGGGCGCGTCCTTGCCGAAAAGCGTCTCAATGCCGCCTTCGAGCTGCTCGAAGTCCGCGTAGGCGGAGACCGCCTGCTTGCCGAGGGCAGCGACGCCCGTGGCCGCCGCCGCGATGCCGGCGCCGGCGAGCTTGCCGACGGTGCCCAGGGCGCCGCCGAAGCGCGAAGCGAAGCGCTTGCCGCTCGACGTACCGGCGCGGTCGGCTTCGCCGCCCAGCATATTCTCCAGACTGCCCTTGATGCCCTGCATCGTCGGGACGATCTGGACATAGGCTTTCGCCAGTTCAGTTCCCATTTAAGTGTCACCTCCGGCGAGGGACGCCCAGGCCGCCGCAAACTCGGCGGCGCCGGCGTAGCCTCGCGGTTTTTCGTGTTCATCGGCGCCCAGCAGCGTGTCCAAAACGGACCGCGGGCGGTTCACGCCGCGCTCGCCGTCTTTGCTGAGCATCCATACCAGAAGCGCGGTCGCGTCCGCCAGCCGGGCCAGCAGCGCCGTGTCCACGCCGATGCGCGCGCCGGAGAGCCGGCGCATAATGCGGCTGTCTTCCGGTAGCCCTTGCGCAAAGACGGCTGCCGTGCGAAGCGGCAGCCGTCTGTAATCGAGGATGTGATAGACCTGCGCGAAGTCGCAGCGCAGCGCGTCCTCGTCCGTGGCCGCCATGTGCGCAAGGGCTAGGATTTTGGGCCGTCGTTCAGAGCGAGGAGAATTTCGCCCAGCTCATTCGAGACGTCGGAGATCCGGACGCGGCCGCGCTCATCGCGGCGGTGGTCGTAGAGCGCCGCGCGCTGCTCCTTGCCCAGAAGGTGGAGGCAGGCCGCCGAGACCGAATCCAGCTTGCCGCTGTCGATCTCTGAGAGCGCGTCGAGGAGCTCCATGTCGTCCAGCGCGTCCTCCTCGATCTGCCAGTTGAAGCCGCTGGAAGTGGTCCCGGTCAGCATCTGTCACGCCTCCCGTCAGGTCGAGGCCGCGGCGGCCTTGATGTACTCGTAGTGCGTGTTGCCGGCGCTGTCCGGCAGGCAGTTGATGGTGATGTCGTAGCCGATCACCTCGTCGTCTTTGTAGACGACGTCGCCGATCTCGCTGATCTTGCCGTCCGGGATCACGATGCGCTTCGCCGTATTGTCGCGGAGAATCATGTCGATCACCCAGCAGCCGGAAGGCACCTCGATGCTATTGACGTTCACGGTCAGCCCCGTCGCCAGGGCGCCGGAGACGTTGCCGCTGCCGAAGACGGCAGAGAGCACGTCGGCGTTGGTGCACTCGATCAGCTTCATCTGGAAGGTGTCCTTCTTCTCGGTCTGCGGGACCGCCACCGTGTCGCCGCCCCAGGCCTTGATCTCCGTGGAGCTGGGCGTGTTGGAGTTGGTCACGCCGTCCGCGGAGACGTAGCCCATGGCCTTGAAAGCCGCGTTCAGCGACGCCGCGGTGGACGTGGGCAGCGTGGTGCCGGCGGGCGCGTGGAACACGGCGCCGGTGACAAGAGGCTTGCCGACCGAGACGTTGGATGCATTGTTGTTAGTATCGGGCATAGTCGGTCCTCCTAATAGTGGATGATGTCAAACACGGCCTGGTAGCGGTACTGCTTTTTGGTCGTGTCCGTGAAGTTGTAGTCGCTGTTGAGCCGGGCGCGCGCCACGGCCGACAGCTCGATGGCGCCGGCCATGAGGGCCTTGATGACCTCGTTGGCCTGCGCGGCCTCCAGCAGCGTGGCGCCGTAGCTCTGAATCGCCAGCGTAGCGGAGAAGATGACGCCGTCGATCACGCCGCCGCCGGTCTTCTCGATGACGGCGAAGGGCGGCGTGCCGCCGCCTTCCGGCACCTCCATGTAGACCGGGAAGGGCGCGCGGACGCTCAAATAGTTGTAGATGGTCTGCTCGATCATTTGATCCTCCTCGCCGCGGACTTCGAGCCGGGCAGCCCGGCGCCGCCCAGAGCCTTCAGCAGGGTGTTGTCCCGGAAGTTGCGGTGCGCCGCCTCCTTGGAGTTGGGAAAGACGTTTGCGACCGCGATCCAGTTGGCCAGGTGCGTGCTCGCCGCGTAGTCGGAGCCGTCCATGCCGGACGCGCCGGAGGCGACGGCGTCGCCGGCTTCCTGGAGCGCGTCGCGGATGGGCTGGCTCTTCATCACGGCGTTGATGCCCGGAAGATTGAGCTCGATGCGGACTTTACTCAATCTCCTCGCACCTCACCTTCATGTGCCACGGGCCGGGGACGAGCGCCTCCACGCCGGTGATCGGAAAGCCGAAGGAGCGCAGCTTGTGGGTCGTGCCGTAGGCGTCCGTCCACTCGATGCGGGAGTCCTGCCAGTTGTGGGTGTCGCCCTTCGGGATGCCGAGGATGCAGGCCAGGCGCTTGCCGTAGAGGTCCGTCGTCGTGGTGATGTCGTCCGTCGTCGGCTCGCCGATGAGGACGTTTTCCACCGTGACCGCGGTTTCGGTGTAGATCATGCGGCCGAAGGAATCGCTTTCGCTCGTCCCGGTCTTCTCGTACAGAGTGACGGTCACGCCTCTCATTCCGGCACCTCCGGCATCGGCGTCGGCACCAGCTCCTGCACGGGGCTGTAGCTGCCGATCTGCTCGCCGCAGCCCAGCAGCTTGCGCTCCAGCTTGCCGATGTACAGCTCGCCGGCGGCGCCGCCGCTGCCGATGGTCCAGCTCTGGGAATAGCCGAGGGCGCTCTGGCTGCCCTGCGTTGCGCCCAGCGGGACGCCGCTGTCCTCGCCGTCGCCCATGGCGCGGATCACCATGCGGCAGGAGACGACCTTCTTCGCGTCGGCCGTGGCGTTGACGTTGTAGGTGTCGATGATGAGGGCGGCGTCGTCCAGCAGTGTGCCGCACAGGGCCTCCTCGTCGGCGCTCATAATCCGCGTCATGCGGTCCTGGACGTCCTCGACGGTTGCATAGGCAGCCATAAGCGTTTACCTCGCTTTCTTGGCGGTTTTCTTCGGCGAGTCGGAAGCCGACACGGCCTTCGGCTTCGGCGGGGCCGGCATCGGCGGCATAGCGAAACGGAAGCCGAGGGCGAGATACTCGTCGAGCCGGGACTCATGGACCCACGTCTCTCCGCCGCTATTCGGATTGATCAGTTTGAGCATAATCAGGCCTGGGGCGTGGCGCCGGTCAGCAGGTTGAAGCAGCTGGTGTCGCAGCGGAAGCCGACCTCGATCTCGGCTCTGACAGCGAACATATTGCGCTCCCAGAGGTTGACCTGCTGGCTGTTGATGGTCAGAGTGGCCTGATCGGCAAAACTGACCTTCACGCCTTCGACAGTGCCCCATCTGGCCTGCGTCCAGTCGCCGGCGGCGCCCACAATGGCCGGGACGCCCGCGGAGCTGTCCGCTGCCGCGCTGCCGGCTTTATAGGCACCGCGGGTCTCGATGGCGCGAGCGCCCAGCAGGCGGTCAAAGCCGGCGTCGGAGGTATTCTGAATGAAGATCGGGCGGCCGGTGGTGTCGGTGCTTTCCAGCAGGATGCCGACAGCGGCGGGGGAGAGGGCGAACGCATCGAGCTTGCCGTTGTGATTGGCAATGTCGATTCTCGCGTTCACGAGGCCCTTGTAGGGAGTGTGAGACCCGCTGGCGATAAGGGACTGCGCCGTGCAGGCTGCCAGGTTATCGAAGTTTTCGCCCGGCTTGTCGGCGGCGCCGAAGCACGTCAGGTCAAACTTGTAGCCCAGAGCACGAGGCAGACGGGCGACCAGCGCGTCGAACAGCGTGGCGGCGTCCCGGCGGAACTGGTTGGAGAAGGGAACGATGACGGCGAGCGTGTAGCCCTGCATCAGCTTGCTGCTCAGGCCGGGATTGGACGCCGGCTTCCGGTTCGTCTCCGTGGTGACCCACTGGGCCTCGGGGTCGCTGGTGATGATCGGAATGGTGGCGCCCAAACCAGGCAGCGGCATCTGCTCCGCCAGCCTCATAACGGCGGACTCTTCCTGGACCTTCTGAATAATCGCAGTGCTGACCTCAGAAGGCAGGTTGATATCAGTGCGATTGGTGGAAATACCGGACATTTTGAATGTCTCCTTTCATAATCAAAGATAATCTTTTGCCCACTCCGCGAATTTTTCGCGGGCTGTGGTTGCTGTGCCTTTTCCGGCCTCTCCGCCGTCCGGGACGGCGGGATAGCTGCCGGACTTGGCAAATGCGAGGATTGCGTCGGCCTGGGCCGTGCAGGTCTCCTCCGTTTCGCCGGTGAGCAGGCTTGCGGGCACCTTCTTCTCGCCGGAGACCTTTTCGCGCACCTGACGGACTGCCTCGGCGTGCTTCATGCCGTTCAGCTCATTCGTGAGAGCCGCCAGGGCCTCCTTGGTTTCTTTGAGCTCGTCGCCCTTTCCGGCGGCGCCGTCTTTGAGCTTCTGGAGCTCGCCCTGGGCCGCGGTGAGCTGGGCCTGGAGGCTGGAGAGCTCGCCCTTGGCGCTGTTGATGTCGGTCCCGTTGATGCCCATGAGCTTGTCGATCTGCTCCTTGGTGGCGTCGGGAAAGAGGTCGGTGATATCTTTTCTCTGCATGGCTCATTCCTTTCTTTCGGTTACGCTTTTCTACGAGGTCGCATCTCTTACCGTCGCGTTGTGACGCCCGCCGGCGAAGTTATCAAAGCGCCGATGGCGCGAATGATCTAATTGACATAGACGACATGGCCGCGGACGCTCTCTTTGAGCTCCCGGACCATGTCCTCGTCGTCCCAGAAGGTGGCCCGGGCCAGATGCCCGCGCCAGGGATGGAGGACGCTGCCGCCAAGGATAAAGTCCACGTGGTCCACCAGGCAGGGTTTGAGGTTTTCCACCGTTTCCCGCCCGTGCTTTTCCACCAGAAACGTCCGGAAGACGCTGTCGTCCATCTTGCCGCTGCGAATCCAGAGGGGATAATTCTCATTATTCATGCCCTCGCCGTGCAGCCACGCTTCGCACTCGCGGGCGTAGGCGTCTGGGATCCGGACGCACTGGAAGCTGTGCCAGGCGTCCTCGACGCTGACCCGGCCCGTCTGCCGCGGGTCGTCGGTAAAGGCTTCGCAGCAAAAGCCGTAAACGACGCCTTCGTCATGTTCCCGGCAGCGCTGCACAAAGTCCCGGGCAAGAATGACGTCGTCCTGGATGTGCCAGGTGCCGCCGTCGCCGCTGCGGGCCTTGAAGCTGGCCATGCAGGCGGCCAGGTTGCCGGCGCCGTCGGTGTCGTTCCATATCTCGACGCTGTCCGCGCCCTGCCGCCGGAGCTCCGGCACCAGCCACCCCTCGACATACCACATACGCTTTGGGCAGGCGTGGATCAGGACCTTCATGGCGTTCCTCCTTGTGGGAATGTTTCATACTTGCATGGCTCCGGGAACTTCGCCCGGATGTAGCAGCCGACCTCGCCGCCGGCGAAGCTGTCCTCCGTGGTGGAGATGAAGGGCGGGCGCATCTGCGCCAGCCACCAGACGTCTTGATCCGGGCTCGTCACCAGGATGTCCGGGCCGTCCTCGCCGCCGATTTCGTAAAAGTTGCCGTAGAGTGATCGGATGAAATAGACGTTGGGAAACAGATTCATCACGGCCAGCATCTTCTTCCGGTTGATCAGCATGGGCTTGTGCACTTCATAATTGATCTGGCCGTAGCCCTCTTTTTCGGCCCAGCAAATCAGGATCCGCAGCTGCTCCGTCCAGGGCGTCACGCCGCCGGACCAGGACTCCACCAGGTCGGCTACACTTTGCAGCGTCTGGTTGCACTGTTGGGGCATATCCTCCGACGTCGGCTGCATGACAAAAAAGTCGTCGTTGAAGTACCAGAAGTCCTCGGTGATCTCGTCGCACTCGCAGATGAGCCGCATTTGCCGGTGGATGTTCGCCCACTTTCCGGGGCGGATCATGTCCACAGGGACAAACCGGTCCGGCCGGATCCCGTCGGGGCAGCCGCCGAAGATCCAGACGTTTCCGTGGGGTCCCCAGTTCTTGGCGACGGTGCGCAGGGAATAGCGCAGCTCCTCATTTGGCGCCGCGTCCTTCACGACATAGACGATGTCGTATTTCCCGCCCATGGTTCACCCCGCCGCCTTGTGGTAGTAGCTGTAATTGTCCCGGGCCCGGAGAAGGACCTCGAATCCCGGATATCGCGTCTCGAAGTTTTCCGGCGTGAGGTCGTCCTGGATGTGGATCTCGAATGGGTTTCCGTCTTTGTCTCCCTGTTTGAAAAGGAACGGCACGGCAATGATCGTGTCCCGGCAGCGGGGCGTCACATAGGCCAGCACCATTTGCGCCTCCTCGACGGTCAGGTGCTCGATGACGTCGCCCAAGATCACCAAATCGTAATACTCGAATTTGAAGCGCCGGATGTCGTCCAGGAACAGATCGCGGTAGCCGTCCACGCGGAGCGTGCGGAAGTTGGGCGGCCATGCCTCCACGCCGTCCATGTTCGGGTACTCCGGCAGCAGGCGCCGCCACTTGCCGTCGCAGGCGCCGACGTCCAGGATCGTCGAGTTGCGGGGGAAGTATGTGCGCACCCAGGCGCAGATTTCCGGCTTGCCGTAGTCGTAAGAGCTCATACTTCGATTTCTCCTTCGGGGTTGTCCTTATATGCGGCTCGGCGCATGGCGTTGATCCTGTTTTTCGGCGTCGCTTTCTCCGCGCTTTCATGGCCTGCCGGCGGTTTCCCGTTCGGCGTGTTCCACAGGTCCAGCGGAGCATTGTCATACATTGCCTTGTATTTAGCAGGCTCATAGCCCTCCACTGTGGTCTTGTTGTCAAATCTCACCGCGAAGGTGCAGTCACAATTTGCGTGGATGTGTTCGGCATGGCCGTCTTTTAAGACCGCCCGGCTGGCCCGCTGCCAGTCCCGGCTTGCCAGGGTGATGCAAAATGCGCAGGTCTCGCCGCGTGGGATCCAGGCCCATTCTGCGCCGTCCCGGATGGCGTTTTTCATGGTGGTGTCCACGCCGGTGCGCTTTACCAGCCGCCCGATGCTGTCGGCCACGATGTTGTTGTTCCCGGTTTTCAGCGTTCCGGTGATAGTCTTGGCCACTTCGCCCACGGTGGGCGTGGCCGCCGGCAGCGCCGCCGGCAGCATCACGCCGGAGGCCTCGGCAACGCTGTCATACATGATGCAGGCCAGCGCCGAGGCGCCTTCGCCGTATCGCACCGCGATGGCGTATGCGTACTGGATCAGCGCCTGCCGGTCCAGCGGAGTGACGACGGGGTTTCGCTCCATATAGTCGAGGATCTTTTGCGATGCCGCCTCGTTGACGGCCCGCAGCTTCTTGATGAAGGCGTCCCAGGCCTTGGCGGATATTTGCATATCAGAGCCCCATTTCCTCGATCAGCTGTGTGCCGCGCATCCTCGCCTCCTGAGCGTCGATCCGCCGGATGTCCGCCTGACTGAAGCCGATCATTTCAAGGAAGGTGTCCGTCTGTGCAAATGCGGGCCGGGCGCCGGCGATCTTGATAGCGGCGTCCGCCGTGACGGCCACGCTGGGCATGGCCGGGTTCTTGAAGTGGGCCACGATGTTTTTCTCGTCTTCGGTCAGCTCGTCCAGAGTGGCGTTGCGCGCCACGGCCAGCGCCATGAGGGCGATTGTTCGCAGGCTGTCACCGTTGCCTCGATTGAGCTGCTCGGCCGCGGCCACCAGCGTCTGGCTCTGCGCCAGGATGGCGTCGGAGCTGGTGGGATTGGCCTCGCTGACCACGCCCGTGTCCGTGACGGTCAGGCCCGTCGCCGCGGAGAATTGCGTGGCCAGGATTCGGACCATCTCAACATGAGGGGAGATATTGCCCTGGGTGAGCTGGCCGAAGCTGGGCTTCTCGCCGGTTTCCGGGTTGGTGGTCGACGTCAAAATGCTGCCCACATACTGCTTGAATTTTTGATTGATGACCGCGTCATACTGCTCATCGGTGACGCCCAGCAGATACTTCTGGGGGCTCGTCGCAAACTCCAGGCCGATGCTGGCGTTGGCAATGGTCCGGACATAGCCCTGGATCAGCCGCCGGATGGGCTCCTTGATGCGGGACCGCCCGAAGGGCTTGTCGCTGGTGGCGTTCCAGATCAGCGGCTCGATGAGAGGCCGGCGCATTTTGTTCGCGTATCGTGTAGCCGCCCAGCGGCTGCCGCTGCGGGTCAGCACAATGACGGCGTCGTCGGTGTAGAAGTTGACAACAGAGGGGACCCACTCCGTGGCCTTGTACTCGTCCGGCGCCGTGTCGATGATGGCGAAGCCGCAGTCGATCCTGCCCTTGGCGCCGTTCCAGAGCCCCGCCGCCGTCTGCGGCGAGTGGAAGCGGATTTTGCAGCCCACGTCCGGGTCCGCCGAGAGCGTGGCAAAGGTGCAGCCGAATTTCAGCTCGTCCCGCGTCGCCGGCATATACTGGGTCACCAGGTCGTTGCCCTCCACGATGCGGTCCAGCTCCGGGATGGTCTCGCCCTGGACGCTGACAAAGCCGTCAAACTGCGACCGGGCGGCCAGCACGTCCACGCACTTCGCGCCCCAGGCGCAGCCGATCTCCAGGCCTTTCATCCCCTGGGGGAGGGCGATGCCGAGGTTGACGCTGTCCAGGCTGATATTGCCTTCGTAATACTTATTTTTCTCGGCGTTTTTGGAGTGGTGGTTGTCGTAGACCTTCAGCAGCTCGGCAAGCTGCCTCCGTTCCAGATCAGTCAGCCCGCCGATGCTCGACGGGTCCATTTTCAGCGCCATGCAAAAGCTCCTTCCTTATCCGATCCGCATCTTCCGCGTGGGGTCCCGCTTGCTCGTCTTCGCGCCCCAGAGGGCCAGCGCCGCGGCCTCGATGGGGATGCTGTTCTCTCCGCCGAAGCCCCAGCCGCCGCCGATGGGCCGCTTAGTGCTGGTGACGGCGCTGTCCCGCAGCGCCGGCTGCCCGGCATACCAGGTCACCGTCCGCTGGTTGATGGCGTCGGTGAGGGTGCTGACCGCGGCGATCACGTTCCTGGAGCTGGGCCGGATCACCGCGTCCTTGGCTTTCCAGGTGTCTTTGATATTCTCCACAAGCAGGTCGGCGCCGTTGCGCCCGTCGATGACGACGCAGCTGGCCGCCTTACTTCGCTCGTTGATCCACTCGGAAAGCCATGCGATGCCCCGGCCCGTGGGCCGGCGCTCGATCATGGAGACCCGCGCCGGGCCGTCCTGCGGGACGACCGCGCCGCAGAGGCAGACTTCCGCGCCGTCGGCGCTGAATTTCACGCCGTAGGCTGTCTTGCCCTCCGGCTTCGGCGCCTCGCTGCGGCAGGCGTCCCAGGCCTCCGCCTGGATGGCGTAGTCCGCCTCCTGTGTCAGGATCGGACTCCACCAGCCAAGCCGCTCTCGGGCAAAGCCGTCCGGGCTTTGTGTGCTCAGCTCTTCCGCCGTAAATGCTTCCGTGAGGCGGATGCCCAGGGCCGGATTTGCTAAATACCAGAGCGCCACGTCGTCCAGCTTGATGGCGTCCACGCTGGCCGCGTCAATGCTCCATTCGTGCCAGGCGTCGTGCGCGCCTGGGTCTTCCAGGCAGGAAGCGCGCCGCCGGCGGAAGACGGTACCCGGCGCTCCCGGATAGGGCGGGGTGCCGGTATAGATCAGCTGCCGCGTGCCGGTGGTGCTGGCCGCCAGCGTGGCCATGATGCTGTCCACCTGGTCGTCGGTCAGCTCCTGGGCCTCGTCAAAGACGACGCGCGAAACGCCGTCAAAGCCGCGGGCCCGCTGCCGGCTGCGGGTAGAGTATTCAATGCCGCCGCCGTTGGTGAGGTAGATGGCCTCCTCGCCGTTGGTGTAGCGGATATCACGCACCTGCGCATAGATCTCCGGGTGCCGGCGGTCGGTAAAAACAGCCTCCAGCCGGCGGAAGCTCTTTTTTGCGGTCACCACCTGGTGGGCCGTGTGAAGGATCTGCTCGCCCTTCACCAGAATGCCGAAGAGCTCGATGGCCTCCAGGCAGACGTTCTTCCCGTTTTGCCTGGGCACGGCCAGGCCCGCGCTGGTGACGGAATAGGCGCCGGTCTCGTCTCGGCCCAGCCAACAGTCGATGATCATGCGCTGCCAGGGGTCCAGGGGGACGCCGTAGGCGGACATGAGCATGGCAGCGCCTTCGCCGTCCGTGCTGCTGCGCGGCGGCTCCACGCGGATCCGCGGCGTCTGGCTGCCGGTCATGCGTATTTATCCTGGACGAAGCCCAGCACCGTCACCTTCGGCGTCTCATCCTCCGAGGGCGTTTCCTCGGCGACCGGCCGGCCCTTCAGCCGAGCCAGCGCCTTGGGCGTCAGGCCCAGGGCGTCCTTGATGGTGAGGATCTGGCGCCGCAGCACCATGATGGCGTCGAAGTTCTTGTCCGTGGTAGCGGGGCCGCGTCCGTTCTTTTCGACGGTCCGGTAGCCTTCTTCCTTCCAGCGCTTGGTGATGCGCTGAAGGTCGCGCTCCATGATGCATAGGGTGTGGACCTCCGGCTCGAAGATATCCTCCCAGATGCCGAGCGCTTTCATCTGCTCGGTGTATTTCTGCTCCCTGGTCATTTCCGGGCCTCCTGGGCCTCTGCGCAGGCGCGATCCCTGCGCGTTTTCGTGCGCGGCCCCCGCGCTGTTGTTTTTCCTGTGCTTTGCCCGGCCCCTCCGCCGTCTCTCGGGGGTATTTCGGCGCT
>Ga0310690_10002234_pt1 | contig 32033 bp, 20 predicted proteins | sample AusTroGonzalo_MG_2_FD_207661 | JGI IMG/M metagenome (GOLD analysis project Ga0310690, IMG submission 207661) | Bovine rumen microbial communities from tropical cattle in Woodstock, Queensland, Australia - Gonzalo_04 (v2) (version 2) | ecosystem: Host-associated > Mammals > Digestive system >...
ATGGTCTCCTCAATAGTGGCAAGCATCCCAGCGAAACGGTTTTGTCCGTCGAGAGAGTCTTTCTTCAATGACTTGCCTATTGCGCCGATGATAAGTCCGCCTATCGGCAACAACACCAAGACAAACAGCGTCAGACGCCAGCTAACGCCAAGCATATATGCGAAATAAGCTGCAATGGTAAGTGGCGATTTTATAAATGTGTCGAGATAACTGATGATTGATATCTCGATTTCCTGCACATCGGTGGTGATTCGCGCCATTATGTCGCCTTTTTTATGCTTGCTGTAGAACGACAGTGGCAAAATCATGATTTTTTTGTACAAATCGTTGCGTAAATCCTTAATCGTTCCGGCTCTCGCCCCGACCATGAAATAAAGTGCAAAATAAGTGGTGATGTTTCGCAGGAAGAACGCTATTACAAGCAATAAGCATATGAATACCAATGCTGTAGATTGCCCCTTCAAAATTATAATGTAACTCACATAATAGTCGAGCATTGCCAGCAACGAGTCGGTGTCGAGGGCAAATTCCGGCTTGACCGTAGTGAGGTTTTCAGGATTGAACAGGAGGTTCAAAAACGGCACAATCATTGAAAAAGAGAACAGAGAGAATATGATGGCCAGAATATTGAACACGATGTTCATCAAAACGCTAAACCAGTATGGCTTGACGTAATGCATTATCCTGCGAAAATTACTTTTTTTGTTCATTTCTTAATTTTTTAAAAGTTATAACCGGTGTAATTCTCCGGTGTGATGGCGTGCATCTCTTTCTTCACCTCCTTGCTGACTGGCAGTTGGTCGATAAATGCATCTATCGACTCGCGGGTCACCTTCTCGTTGGTGCGTGTGAGGTCTTTCAGAAGCTCGTATGCGCCTTCCACCTGTTCGCGGCGGAGGATGGTCTGGATGGCTTCCGCAACCACAGCATAGTTGTTCTGAAGGTCGGCACAAAGTTTTGTCTCATTAAGAATAAGTTTATCCAATCCTTTTGATAATGAGGCTGTTGCAATAAGAGTATGAGCAAGCGGCACTCCGATGTTGCGTGTCACTGTCGAGTCGGTGAGGTCGCGTTGCATGCGGCTTATAGGAAGCTTGCGGCTGAGGTGTTCGAAGATGGCGTTGGCCATTCCGAGGTTGCCTTCAGCGTTCTCAAAATCAATCGGGTTGACTTTATGCGGCATTGCCGATGAGCCTACTTCGCCGGCTTTTATCTTCTGCTTGAAGTAATCCATCGAGATATAGAGCCAGATGTCGCGCGAAAGGTCTATTAATATGGTGTTGATACGTTTTATGGCGTCGAAATACTCGGCCATGGTGTCGTAATGTTCAATCTGCGTTGTGGTTTCCTGACGTTTCAGCCCCAATTTTTTGCTGAATTTGGCTGCGAAGGCTTTCCAGTCGAACTGCGGGTATGCCACTTTATGGGCGTTCATATTCCCAGTGGCGCCGCCGAATTTGTTCTCAAATGGCAGTCGTTTCAGCTCATTAAGCTGATTTTCGAGGCGTTCTACGAAAACGAATAACTCTTTTCCGAGGTGTGTCGGGCTGGCGGGCTGGCCATGTGTGTGGGCCAACATCGGGATGTCGCGCCACTCTTCGGCGAGTTCGCGCAAGCGACTTACAATCTTCTCAAAAGCTGGCACAACAAGTTCGCGGTTAGCCTCTTTCATGGTATAAGGCACCGCACTGTTGTTGATATCCTGTGACGTCAAGCCGAAATGGATGAATTCCTTGAACTGAGTCAGATTCATCGCGTCAAAACGACGTTTCAGGAAATATTCCACTGCCTTCACATCATGGTTGGTGGTCTTCTCAATCTCTTTAATCTCTTGAGCGTCAGCGATATTGAAGTTTTTTACAATATTTCTTAGCTTACGGAAATATTTCTTGTCGAAACCTTCAAGCTGAGGCAGCGGAAGCTCGCAAAGTGCGATAAAATACTCCACTTCCACCATCACTCTGGCGCGAATCAGTCCAAATTCCGAGAAAAACTCGTCGAGACGTTCCACTTTCTTGCGGTAACGGCCGTCAACAGGTGAAATAGCAGTTAATTCAGATATATTCATTTCAAATAGTCATTGTCTTTCAAACTTGCAAAAATACGGAAAAAATTCTTATAAATAAAAAATAATTTACCGAAAAAAGACAACGATATTTTCTATTGTATTTCCAAACTTTTAATATCCAAATACTAAACACCAAATAATTCAATAGCATTCATATCAAAACCTTGATTTTCGACCTCTTTCATCACTTTGTCAAAATCAGATTTTTCATAAGGCATTCTGCTTGTTAATATCCAAACCTTTGATTTTCTTCTATTTGACAAAGCAACAATACTTGCGTCATCATTTTGTGCGATTATCAGAAATTTCTTTCTCCACAGTCTTTGGCGAATAATCAAATAGTTTTTTCGACGTTTTATGACAAATTTTCCATGATAGCATTTTGTCAGATGTCGGTTGATTTCATCGACAGAGACATAAAGCAAATCGAAGGCATTGTCATATGTCATTGACAAAAACATAAAAACATCCACTTTTTTGAAGAGGTTTTTCTCGCGGGTACGAGCCACCTCATACCATTTCTCCGACACGCCGGAATATATCGACGGCATGTGCGGATTATTGAAATAATCAGCTAACATAATTTAAATAATTAAAAGGAACAGATTTTTGTAAAAAAATTGCTTTTCGGCAAATATTAACATGAAGAAAATTCTCCACTAACATTGTTGCAAAGGTATGAAAATTTTTTGTATTTTCGCACGATAAAAGTTTTTTAATTAAAAATAATTTAAAATCAAACATAAATCATTGATAATCATGAAGTACGATGTTATTGTTATTGGTAGCGGACCAGGCGGTTACGTGGCAGCTATCAGAGCTTCGCAGCTCGGAAAGAAGGTTGGCGTTGTTGAAAAGGCCGAGATTGGCGGCACATGTCTCAACTGGGGCTGCATCCCGACCAAAGCCTTGCTGAAGAGCGCGGCGGTATATACATATATGCAACATGCTGAGAATTACGGCATTAAGCTCGAGGGCGAGGTTCATCCCGACATGGAGGCCGTAGTGGCACGCAGCCGTGGAGTGGCCGACGGAATGAGCAAGGGCGTTCAATACCTCTTTAAAAAGAACAACGTAGAATTGATTCCTGGTCTCGGCTCACTGACAGCCAACAAGACAGTGAAAGTGGTTGACGCTGAAGGCAATACCACCGAATACGAAGCCGACCACATCATCCTCGCCACAGGATCAAGAGTACGTCAATTACCAGCCATGCCTATCGACGGCAAGAAAATCATCAGCTATCGTCAGGCTTTGGTGCTCGACAAGCTGCCTGAAACAATGGTGGTCGTCGGTTCAGGCGCCATCGGCTCGGAATTTGCATTCTTCTTCACCTCGATGGGTGTGAAGGTGACATTGGTGGAATTCCTGCCTAACGTAGTTCCGAACGAAGACGAAGAGGTCTCGAAACAGGTCGAACGCTGCTTCAAGAAGCTGAAGATGACAGTGATGACTGAGGCTTCGGTGACCAACGTCGATACCACAGGCGAGAAATGCGTTTGCACCATCAGCACCAAGAAAGGCGAGAAAGTCGTTGAGGCTGACATCGTTCTTTCGGCTGTCGGAGTGCAGACCAACCTCGAAGACCTCGGTCTTGAGAACCTCGGCATCGCCAACGAAAGAGGCAAAATCACCGTTGACGAATACTATCGCACCAATGTGGAAGGCGTTTATGCCATCGGCGACATCGTTCACGGTCCAGCCTTGGCACACAAGGCATCGCACGAAGCCATCATCTGCGTCGAGAAGTTCTGCGGCTTGAATCCTAAGCCATTGAACTACAACAATATCCCTGGCTGCACATATATCACTCCAGAGATCGCATCGGTAGGTTTGAGCGAGGCAAAGGCTGTTGCAGCTGGCTATGAGGTGCGTATCGGCAAGTTCCCGTTCACAGCATCAGGAAAGGCTGCTGCGGCTGGCAATAAAGACGGTTTCATCAAGGTAGTGTTCGACGCCAAGACCAACAAATGGCTGGGTTGCCATATGGTCGGCGAGAACGTCACTGAGATGGTTGCCACAGCAGTGCTGGCACGCGAGCTGGGTGCTGAGGGCCGCGACATCATTGAGAACATCTTCCCGCATCCAACAATGTCGGAAGCCATCATGGAAGCTGCGGCAGCGGCATACGGAGAGGTGGTCCATCTGTAATGAATAACAAAAAAGTCTTATTAGCGCTCCAGATTTCCGTTTTGGCAGTCGGAGTGGCCGCTATTGTAGCGTGTATCGTGGGCATCAGGGCGTTGAAGATAGCCGAAAAACGTCCTGTTTCCCTCGACCAGATTGCACTCCGGAGCAACGACATCGAGTTCACCGAGGATATTACATTCGCCGGCGAGCGGGTGCCTTTGGAGATGTTCAACATCCGTGAACGCTACGAACGCGAGCTGCTCTCGACATGTTATTTTCACAGCAACACCATGCTGCTTGTGAAACGCTCGTCACGATGGTTTCCTGTCATCGAGCCTATTCTGGCAGAGTACGGCGTCCCCGACGATTTCAAGTATCTTTGCGTTGCGGAGAGCACCCTGACTAATGCCGTTTCGCCAGCCGGAGCGGTAGGCTTCTGGCAGTTTATGGAGGCCACAGGCAAGGAATTCGGCCTCGAAATCAACAAAGAGGTCGATATGCGATACAATGTGGAGCTAGAGACAGAGGCAGCATGCCGTTATTTTCTGAAATCGTACGAGATATACCACAACTGGACGCTGGTGGCTGCATCCTTCAATGCGGGAACACGACGCCTGAATAAGTTTCTGAAAGAACAAAAAGTGCATTCTTATTACGATTTGCTCATGGCTGACGAAACAGAACGTTACATCTTCAGGATTTTAGCCTTCAAAACCATACTAAGCAACCCTGAGAAATACGGCATCTATGTAAGTAAAAACCTTGAATATCAGCCATTTAGATACAAAACAGTCATCGTTGACCATAGTGTCGAGAGCTGGGCTGACTTTGCTTTGGAACATGATATAACATATAAACTTTTGAAGATTTTCAACCCATGGCTGCGTACCAAGTCGTTGAAAGTCAAGAAGGGAGGTTTTTACGAGATAAAAATTCCGAAAAGGCCGTTCAACCTCACCTCCGACTACTGTAACGAGGCTACTGGCGGCTATATCATGAATTTTGAAAACGATACCATTATTGAAGAACTGAACTGATTTTGATGGCGGAGAAAGACAGAAATATTGCCGAAGACGAGTTTATCGAGATTTACGGGGCGCGTGAGAACAACTTGAAAGACATAGACTTACGCATTCCGCGCGACAAACTCGTGGTGATAACGGGCCTGAGTGGCTCCGGCAAGTCGTCGTTGGCTTTCGAGACGATATATGCCGAGGGCCAACGCCGTTACATGGAGTCGTTCTCGGCATATGCCCGTCAGTTTATCGGCAACATGGAACGCCCCGACGTCGATGAGATACGAGGCCTCTCCCCTGTCATCTCCATCGAGCAGAAATCAGTGAACAGAAACCCGCGCTCAACAGTCGGGACCATCACTGAAATCTATGATTTCATGCGACTCTTGTATGCCCGGGCATCAGTGCCGTATTCATACAATACCGGCGAGAAAATGGTACGTTACTCGGAGGAACAAATCACCCAGATGATAATGGAGCAATACAAAGACAAGAGAATCAATGTGTTAGCTCCTGTCGTAAGAGGCCGAAAAGGTCATTACAGGGATTTGTTCGAACAAATAAGGCAGCAAGGATACATCAAGGTGCGTGTTGACGGCGAGATTCGCGAGCTGACCTTCGGGATGCAGCTCGACCGCTACAAAACCCATGATATTGAGATAGTTATCGACCGTTTGGTGGTTCACGAAGACTTCAAGGAACGCATTGTGAAGTCTGTCGAGACAGCATTTCGCCGTGGCAAAGGCATGCTGATGGTTCTTGAAGAAGGCACCTCCGACGCACGTTATTACAGCAAGCTCCTGATGTGCCCCACCACTGGCATCGCATACCAGGATCCTGAGCCTAACACGTTCAGTTTCAACTCGCCTTACGGAGCATGCCCGAAATGCAACGGCCTCGGCACCGTCATTCAGGTCGATATGAATAAGATAATTCCCGACCCGAGTCTCAGCTTGAAAAAAGGAGGACTGGCACCGCTTGGCGAATACAAAAACAACAGCGTTTTCAGCCAGTTGGAAGCCATTGGGTCGAGATATGGATTCACGCTCGACACGCCCATCAGCGAGATTCCAGAGCATGCAATGAGCATCATCCTTTACGGAAGCAGCGAGTCGTTCACGGTCACAAGAGAGTATCTCGGCACACAATCGACCTATTCCACACCGTTCGAGGGCATCGTCAACGTCATCAGGAAGATGAATGAGGAGAATGCGCCGGCATCGATTCTGAAATGGGCGAATAGCTTCATGAACGAGACGGAATGTCCTGAGTGTCATGGACAAAGACTCAAAAAAGAGGCTCTTTATTTCCGTCTTAACGGGAAAAACATAGCGGAGTTGGCCGACATGGATGTCAACTCGTTTTCGAAATGGCTCGACAAGCTTCCAGAGCATCTCGACGAGAAGCAAAAGGAGATTTCGCACGACATTTTGGCGGAGATAAAGAAGAGAATAAGTTTTTTGTTGAATGTCGGCATCGATTATCTCAACATGAACAGGCCGGCGAAGAGCCTTTCGGGTGGCGAGTCGCAGCGCATCAGGCTGGCGACACAGATAGGCTCGCAGCTGACTGGCATCCTATACATCTTAGACGAACCTTCTATAGGCTTGCATCAGCGTGACAATCACCGACTTATCGACTCGTTAAAGGAGTTGCGGGACATTGGCAACAGCATCATCGTGGTGGAGCACGACAAGGACACCATGCTTGCTGCCGACCACATTATCGACATAGGGCCGGGAGCTGGAGTGAATGGCGGAAACTTAGTGTTTCAAGGCACTCCCAAGGAAGCCATGCATGGCAAAGGTCTCACATGCGATTATCTTAGAGGCAAGAAACGCATCGAAGTGCCTAAAGAACGCAGGGAACCATTTGAAGGCCAACACCTTAAATTATATAACGCCAGCGGACACAATCTCAAGAACGTCGATTTGGATCTTCCACTTGGCGTAATGATATGTGTCACAGGCGTTTCTGGTTCCGGAAAATCGACACTTGTAAACGAGACGCTGTACCCTATCCTCAGCAAGCATTTTTACCGTTCGGAGAAAAACCCATTGCCATATGACCGCATCGAAGGCCTTGAGTTTATTGATAAAGTCATAGAAATAGACCAGGCACCTATCGGCAAAACGCCACGCTCGAATCCAGCCACCTATACAAAGGTGTTCGACGACATCCGTAAGCTGTACGGCGAGCTGCCCGAATCTAAGATCAGAGGCTACAAGTCGGGACGTTTTTCGTTCAATGTGAAAGGCGGCCGCTGTGAGACATGCCAAGGCGCCGGCGTGCGTGTCATTGAGATGAACTTCTTGCCCGACGTGCAAGTAAAATGTGAGGCATGCCAAGGCAAACGATACAACCGTGAGACTCTGGAAGTGCGCTTCAAAGGAAAATCTATCAACGATGTGCTTAATCTGACCATCGACGAGGCTGTGGTCTTTTTCGAGAATTTCCCATCTATCTTACAGAAAATCAAGACATTACAAGATGTCGGACTGGGCTATATAACCCTCGGACAGCCTTCAACGACATTGTCGGGTGGCGAGGCACAACGCGTGAAACTCGCTACAGAGCTGTCGAAACGCGACACCGGCAAGACACTATACATCCTCGACGAGCCTACGACGGGTTTGCATTTCGAAGATATCAAGATTTTGATGGAAGTGCTTAACAAGCTTGTCGATAAAGGCAACACCGTGCTCATCATCGAGCATAACATGGATGTTATAAAGATGGCCGATTACATCATCGACATGGGTCCTGAAGGCGGCGAGAGAGGCGGCAAAATATTATGCCAAGGCACCCCCGAGGAGATAGTGAAAAAGGCAGTGGGATTCACCGCCAAATATCTCAAACACGAAATCTAACACACTGATTATCTTAATCTTATCTCTTGTCCAATCTGCAGGACAGAGTTCTCATCGAGGTCATTCATAAAGAACAGGCGTTCGAGCTTCACGGCATAGAGTTGCGACACTTTTCGCAGCGTCTCGCCCTGTTGTATGACATGTATTTTGTATCCGGATGCCGCTCTATGGCGTTTCGGGCCGATATACAACACCTCACCATCCGAAAACGACGTCTTGTCCTTGCCTAAATTGTTGTATTTTCTCAGCTGCCGCTTGCTGATTTTCAATTCCTTAGCGATATTATCGATGTTATCGCCATTTTTTGTCATGATAAACTTAACTCCAAAATTCTCGCGGATATAATGATGATCTGGGGTTACAGCCACAACCTTGCAATCGGACAGGACTGGCACAGCAGTAACGACTGCCGCAGCCTTTTTCTTATTGGTTTTCTTAGGTTTTACTACAGGTACCGGCTTAGGCTCCTCTGTTTTGACCTCTTTGTTCTTTTTCTTTCCTTTAAACTTTTTGTTTACGACCATCTGGTCATATTGCTGCAGGTTGTAATCTTCAATAAGCTTTATCAAAGCAGGAGCATACACTGGCGACGTGGCATAACCGGCTTTTTTCAGACCGTTTGCCCAGCCTTTGTAATCGGTGATTTTCAGGTCAAACAGAAAGGCGTATCGGCTGCCGTTTTTCAGGAATTTTGAGTGGTCGCGATACGATTCTTCGACATTCTTATACACGCGGAAACACTCACCTTTGGCATCGTCATCGTAATAAGTCTTTTTGCCTGTCCAGCTCGAATGGCATTTTATGCAAAAATGGTTGTTGCTTTTCACTGCCAGCTCCGACGTGCCATGTCTTGACTCAAGGATTGCCTGTGCAAGTTTTATCGACGCCGGCACCTTGTTCTCGACCATCTCCTCCATCGCCAAATCCTTGTATTTCTCAATATATCTGAGCACTTCCGGATTTTGCTTGTTTTGTGCAAAAACTGGAAGACAGCATATGATGAAAAGCATCAGGATTATATGTCGTAATCTTTCTGTCATTTCGATTTTAACGTGTAAAATTACGCTTTTTATACATACGATTTAAGATTTTTTTATAATTTTAACTTAATTTATTAAAAATAAATTATTTTTTGTATTTTTGCAAGATTATAGTGATTATGAATAGTCAGATTATAAAAAAATACTTTCCGGATTTGTCTGAGGCACAAATGGCTCAGTATGAGAAGCTTGCGCCACTTTACGAAGACTGGAACAGCAAGATAAACCTCATCTCAAGGAAGGACATGGACAATTTCTACGAGCATCATGTCCTGCATTCGCTGGCGATAGCGAAATATTTCGAACTTCTTCCCGGCATGAAAGTTTTGGACATTGGAACTGGCGGTGGCTTTCCTGGAATTCCGTTGGCGATAATGTTCCCACTGACCAAGTTTTTGCTTGTTGATAGCATCGGAAAGAAGATAAAGGTGGTGCAAGACGTTGCCGAAAAGCTTGATTTACAGAATGTTACAGCCATACAGGAGCGCGCCGAGAACATCAAGGAGAAGTTCGACGTGATTGTGAGCCGCGCTGTGACCCAGCTACCTGATTTCGTGAAATGGTGCAACAACAAGTTACGTGTGACCAACGACATTGAGGCTGGCGGCATCTTATATTTAAAAGGTGGCGACATCGAAGAAGAACTTCGAAACGTGCCAAAGAACTGGAAACGCAAGAGCACCTCGATTACCAAATGGTACGAAGAACCGTATTTTGTTGAAAAATATGTAATTCATCTATATTAAATTAACTACAAATGAAAAAAATCCTTTTATCAGTAATGTTCGTCGCCATGATGGCGATGACAGGTTTCGCCCAAAGAGTGATGCCTTGTCCGCAAGACTCACATGTACGTGTCGGCAAGCTTGACAACGGCATGACTTATTACATCCGTCACAATGAGAAGCCGGCCCAGCGTGCTGACTTTTACATTGCGCAGAAGGTCGGTTCGGTGCTTGAAGAGGAGAACCAGCGAGGTCTCGCCCACTTCCTCGAGCACATGGCTTTCAACGGAACCACCAACCTCCCAGGCATGATGCTCCGCGAGTATCTGCAGAGCCGCGGCATCAAGTTCGGCGAGAACCTCAACGCAGGCACAGGCATCGACCAGACAGTATATATGGTCACCAACGTGCCGACAAACCTTCCTGGTCTCGTTGACACCTGTTTGCTTATCCTTCACGACTGGTCGAGTTTCATAGCTCTTGAAGAGGCCGAAATCGACAACGAGCGTGGTGTCATCCTTGAGGAGTTGCGCACACGCGAAGATGCGAGCCAGCGTATCATGGAAGCCATCCTTCCTGTGATGTATCCTAACAGCCCTTACGCCAACCGTCTGCCAGGCGGTCTGCCGGAAGTGGTTGCCAACTTCGAGTATCAGACACTCCGCGACTACTATCACAAATGGTATCGTCCTGACCTTCAAGGAATTATCATCGTTGGTGACATCGACGAAGATGCTATCGAGGCACGTATAAAAGAGATGTTTGCCGACATCCCGACTCCTGTCGATCCAGCTCCGAGACCACAATTCATGATTGAAGACAACGAAGATCCTATCGTGGCAATAGCCTCTGACCCTGAGCAGACCAACTATCAGATAAGCTTGTATTACAAGACTGATGCAACACCTGATTCATTGAAAAACGACATGAATTATTGGGTAGCACAGTATATGCTCGGCATCATCAGCGAGATGGAGATCAACCGTTTGCAGGAGCTTACCCAGAAAGCCAATCCTCCTTTTGTTTATGGCTACAGCTATTATTCCAACTACTACATCGCCCCGACAGAGGACGCGTGGTGCGGTGTGGCCATGGCAAAAGACGCGGCAGGCATCGACGAGGCTCTCACAGCCCTCGTGACTGAGAACAAACGTATGGCTCAGTTCGGATTCACCGCATCGGAATACGAGAGAGCCAAGGCAGACTTCATGAAACGCGTTGAAAGTCAATACAATGAGAGAAACAATACTGAAAACAGAGTATATGTCAACGAATGCCTGAACAATTTCCTCAGCAATGAGCCTATGATGGGTATCGAAGAGGAATACAATTACTATCAAAAGATGAACATCCCTCTCGAGTTTATCAACGCTACGGCACAGCAGCTCGTTCATAACGACAACCTCGTCATAACTTTGATGGCTCCTCAGAAAGACGGTGAGACACTCCCGACAAAAGAAGAGATTTTGGCTGTTTATGAGGCCGCCAACGCACTTGATGTCGAGCCTTACAAGGAAGAGACATACGATGGTCCGATGATTGACAAGTTGAGAGCACCAGGCACGATTGTTGCCGAGGACAATGTGCCTGAGTTTGATGCTAAGATGTTGACACTCAGCAATGGCATCAAGGTCATTTACAAGAAGACCAACTACAAAGAGGACGAAATTCGTTTCACTGCCACAAGTTGGGGTGGTATCTCGGCTCTCAAGCAGAAAGACTTCATCACACTTCAGGAAGTTGACGACGTCGTCACCCTTGGCGGTGTTGGCAAATTCAGCGCCACCAACCTCCAGAAGGCTCTCGCCGGCAAGAAAGTGAGCGTTGCACCATACATCGGCAACTATTCAGAAGGCTTGAACGGCAGCTGCTCGCCTAAAGACATGGAGACAATGATGCAGCTTATTTATCTGTACTTCACCGAGCCACGCACCGACAAAGAAGCATTCCAGTCGTTTGCAGAACGCACCAAGGCAGCCCTTGAGCATCAAGAGCTTAACCCAATGACCACATTCTCCGACTCATTGACAAAGGTGTTGTACAACAACCATCCACTCCGCATGAGACTGAAAGCTGAAGACATCGACAAGATCAACTACAAAAATGCCATGAAGATGTACAAACAGCTCTTCAAAGATCCTAACAATTTCACATTCTATTTTGTTGGAAATATCGAGGAAGAGACATTCAAATCATTGGCAGAGAAATATTTAGCTTCTCTTAAAGGCTCAAAAGGCCAGAACGAGTGGAAAGACATCAACCTCTCAATTCCAGAAAACGATTACACATGCCATTACGAGAAGGAGATGCAAAATCCAAAGGCTTCTATCTACATGATTATAAACGGCGAGATGGAATACAACTATCGTAATCAGCTGTACATCAGGGCATTAAGCGATTTGATGGACATTTATTACACTCGCACTATCCGCGAAGATGAAGGCGGAACCTACGGCGTCGGCGTTTATGGTCAGCTTATGGACAAACCGAAAGACGCTTATATGTTCCTTGTGGCGTTCGACACCAACCGCGACATGTACCAAAAGCTCATGGGCAAAGTATATGACGGCCTCAACGACGTTGCCACCAATGGTCCGGCGCAGGAAGACCTGTCGAAAGTCATTGAAAATCTTTATAAAAAACGTGCCGAGCAGCTCGAAGAAAACGGTTTCTGGATGAGTGCCATCAAGACATATAAAGAAGATAACATCAACATCGTGGCAGAATACGATGAGATTGTGAAGAGCATCACTCCGCAGACCCTCGCCGAGTTTGCCAAGAAGGTGTTGAACGGCTACAAGAAAGAAGTCATCCAGCTTCCAACAAAATAGTTAATGAATTATAAATTTTAAATAAATATTGTTATGACAGAAAAACTTCAGACATTACGCGACAGCGCTGCCATGAGATGGACTGCGTTGCTGCTGTTGGCGCTTGCTATGTTTTGCGCCTACATCTTCATGGACATCTTGTCACCTATCAAAGACCTGATGCAGATTGAGCGCGGATGGGACAGTCTCGCATTCGGAACCATGCAGGGTTCTGAGACGTTCCTCAACGTCTTCGTGTTCTTCCTCATCTTCGCAGGTATCATCCTCGACAAGATGGGAGTTCGTTTCACTGCTGTTTTATCGGGCGTGGTGATGCTCATCGGCGGCTTGATCAAGTACTATGCCATCAGCGAGAGCTTCATGGGCAGCGGCCTTGAGAGATGGTTTACCGAAAACCTAAACTACATCCCGATTTTCGATGAACTTGGTGTTTCTCCGTTCTACGAAGGCATGCCTGCTTCTGCAAAGATGGCTGCTGTGGGCTTCATGATCTTCGGATGTGGCACTGAGATGGCAGGTATCACCGTCAGCCGTGGTATTGTGAAATGGTTCAAAGGTCGTGAGACAGCATTGGCAATGGGTTCGGAGATGGCATTGGCTCGTCTCGGCGTCGCCACATGTATGATTTTCTCACCTTATTTCGCAAAACTCGGCGGAACCATCGACGTGAGCCGTTCAGTGGCATTCGGCGTGGTGCTTCTCTGCATCGCCCTCATCATGTTTGTGGTTTATTTCTTCATGGATAAGAAACTCGACGCTCAGACCGGCGAGGCTGAGGCTGTGGACGAGCCTTTCAAAGTCAGCGACATCGGCAAGATTTTGTCGAGCCTCGGATTCTGGCTTGTGGCATTGCTCTGCGTGCTTTACTACTCAGCAATCTTCCCGTTCCAGAAATACGCTGTCAACATGTTACAGTGCAACCTCACTTTGGTTGAAGCTGATCCTGCGACATTCTGGGGCAGCAGCTCAGTTACCATTGTACAGTACATTGTGATGTTGCTCGTTGCAATATGCTCTTTCGCAAGCAACTTCATCAAGACCAACAAAGGTCTCAAATACGGTTTGATGGGCTTGGCAGTCGTGGCACTCGTGGTTTATTGTTACATGGGTTACATGCGTGGCACCGCCGAGACAATCTTTGCAGTGTTCCCGCTCCTCGCCGTGGCAATCACCCCTATCCTCGGCAACTATGTTGACCACAAAGGAAAGGCCGCTTCAATGTTGATGATAGGTTCTATCCTGTTGGTTGTCTGCCACTTGACATTCGCATTCATACTGCCTATGTTCAAAGGCAATGCTGCTGGCGGTACCATCGTGGCTTACGTCACAATCCTCGTGCTCGGAGCCTCATTCTCACTGGTTCCTGCAGCTTTGTGGCCAAGCGTGCCGAAGCTCGTTGACGAGAAGATCATCGGTTCAGCTTACGCTCTTATCTTCTGGATTCAGAACATCGGTCTGTGGCTGTTCCCATTGCTTATCGGCAAGGTCCTCGACAACACTAACCAAGGCGTCACCGATCCGTTGGCACTCGACTACAAGTGGGCTTTGATCATGCTCGCATGTCTCGGCATCGCAGCATTGCTCATTGGTCTCTACCTCAAGGTCGTTGACAAGAAGAAACACCTCGGTTTGGAAGAGCCGAATATTAAAGAATAATAAGAAATTATTATTGATACATGTAGAGACGCGCCATAGCGCGTCTCTACATTTTTTATTTTTTTCTTGATTTTTTCATATTTATTTTGTACCTTTGCGAGGTTAAAACTGATAAAATATGAAAAAAATCTACCTATTAATCATCGCTTTAGCAGTATTTGTTGGTGCAAAGGCACAGTGGGTTGACGATTCTGTGAACAACACCTTAATCGCCAACTGTGTAAACAGCGCCAACGAGATACGTATAGCTTCGCATCCATATGTTGATGGCATTTTTGTGCAATGGACGAGTATGTCGGAGAACGGCTGGTCGCAGAAACTGCAGTGTCTCGATTACTATGGCAACCCACAATGGGGAGAGGACGGTATCGCCATCACGACGCCTAACCTCGCCACATGGTCACCAGGATATGCCATAGCAGCCTTGAGCGACGGCTCTGTCGTAACGATGAACCGCAACGCCGACGCTCATCATTACGTGGTGAAGATTAACGCTGACGGTAGCACGCCTTGGGGCACCGATGGCATGATGCTGTTCGGCGGCGCTGGTGGCGGACGCTCGGAGCTTCTCGCCGACGACGAAGGCGGCTTCTGGGCTTTAGGTACCGACATGGACATATCATATTTGCAATATGTCAACGCTGATGGCACTTTGCGACCGATGGCGACAATAGCTGACCTCACTAAGAAATGCACCAACGGCAAACTCATCCGCTCCGACGACGACGGCGTCTTTGTCGTATATGCCAAACAGACAATCCAAGGCTATACCAACTATGTAAAAGAGATTTACGTAGCGAAATACAATAAAGACGGCGAGCTGACAATGCCGGCGACACTGTTGTTAAGCCAGCAGACAGTGGGAATGAGCTATATCCACTACGCCATTCCAGATCATTTTGGCGGAGCATATGTGTTTCAGTGGCACAACGGCATCGGCGGAGCATATAACATCTACGTCACACATTTCGATGAAAACGGCCAGCCTACAATCACAGACCTCAACGGCATAGCGGTTCACTCTCCCGACCCGAGCAGCTATTTCATCAGCGCCTACCCTACCATTGATGGTAACAACGACTTGCTGTTGGTTTATCGTCAAACTGACTCATATTCGCAATCGGAATACAAAATTTGGATAAATCGCATCACCTCTGAGGGCGAGAAGCCTTGGAGCGATGGCATCCTTGTGCTAGACAACGGCACCAGCCAATGTCTTGGCCTTCGTATCGATGCCTTCAATTTCTACGATGGCTTCTCGGTGATATACCACAAAGCTGTTCCCGGCATTTATGGTGAAACCGTCGAGGCTCACGGCTTCGACCACGACGGCAACATGACTTGGAGCACCACGATGTGCAGCAGCACCTATCCAAAGAATGTTGACGAGAACACTTCGGGATACCATAGTGCACAGAACGTCGTGGTATGGGTCAACGCACAAGACGGAGGACTTTACGGACAAAACATAGGCGAAAGTGGCGAAATGGGAGAAGTAACAATACCAATGCCACCTGTCCCCTGCTGCATCCCTCCAGATCAATTCCAAGGAAGCTGCCAATACAATGAAGAGACCAGTTCCTATGGTGCCATGCTCACATGGGAACCAGGATTCACTCATTTATATTACAACTTGTACCGCCAAAATCTTGCCGATGAGACGACAGAAGTCATTCAGATTGACGCCGAGTTAACGTCTTATTTCGACGAGCCGGCTCCAGGCACATACAAATACCAACTTACAGCCCAGTTCTCAGAATATGAATCGGTCTTCGCTTTGACGCCTGACGGAGAGGATCATCTCATCATCGAGGTTTTAGATCCAGAATCGATTTCGGAAGTGGAATTCGAGAAAATCGTCGAAATCATTGAGATTTATAATATCAGCGGACAGCGAGTCATCGCTAATGGCATCAACGAGCTGACTTCTGGAGTATATATAATAAAAGGTGTAACAGAGTCAGGCAAGACCTCTATTAAGAAAATTATCAGAAATTAAATTTCAAAAATATGAAAAAGTTATACTTATTAATCATTGCTTTGGCAGTAATGGTAACTGTAAAAGCGCAATGGGTCAACGACCCTGTCAATAACAACTTCATCGCCAACACTTCTGCTGATGCCGGTGAAATTTATCTCGCCTACAATGAATATACTGGCGACACTTACGTGCAATGGATGAGTTTTGTGGGCGGCAACGGATGGTCACCAAACTTGCAGCGGTTGAACTTTGCTGGCGAGCCTCAGTGGGGCGCTGACGGCATCCACATCAGCGGTCATCAGTTCTCATCAATGTCGGAAGGCGTTGCAATGACTACTACAACCGACGGAGGCGTGGTCAGCTGTTTCTCTGTTTACGACGGCTACACCTACGCTGTTAAAATCAACCCTGACGGCACATTCGCATGGGGTGAGCAAGGTGTGCAGCTCTTTGGCGGACTCGGTTTCTCACGCGCAGAAGTCATCGCAACCGACGACGGCGGCATCTGGGCATTGGGCTTCGACTATCAGAACCTCTATCTGCAGTATCTTAACAACGCAGCAGGTCCAGTCATCACCATCTCTGACGCCGGCGGCTACCGCTGCATGTACGGACAACTCACATTGAGTTACGACAACCGCGTCTTCGTCACCTACGAGAAATGCGGCGACGGACTCTATACCGACAAAGAGATTTACGTAGCAGGCTATAACCCTGACGGAACACAGTTCAGCCAAGAGACATTGCTGATGTCGTCAAAGACATTCCAAGTGACATATCTCCACCATGCTCTTTCTGACGGCATGGGCGGCGGCTATATCTACATCTGGCACCCAGGCATCGGCGATGCATTCAACACCTATGTATTCCATTTCGACCAGTTCGGAGCCTCTACCATCGGCTCAAACGGAGCGCCTGTGCACACAACAGATCCGACCTACTACTACATCGACGCCAACGCTACAGTCGACCCTGTAACCCACGACATCATCATCGGTTATCGCCAGACAGACGCAGAATTTGAGTCAGAACATAGATTGTATGTGAACCGCATCACACCTTTCGGTGAAATAATTTGGGGCGAAGGCATGCTTGTACTCGACAACGGCTCCGCTCCATTTGCCAAAATACGTGTCGACGCTTTCGAATACGGCGACGGATTCTCTGTGATTTATATCAAAGGACAAAGTCCTACAAGCGATGCCTCAACGGTAGAAGCTCAAGGTTTTGACATGAAGGGAGACGCTTTGTGGAGCACCCAGATGTGCTCAAGCACCTACGGCAAGACAGGCTGCGAAAACACCACCGGTTTCCATGGCGGACAAAACATCTTTACATGGATTAACTCGACAGGCGCAGTCAGTGGCAGCGGTCCTGGCGGTCTCTACGGACAGAATATCGGACAAAACGGCGAGATGGGTGAAGTGACTCCTCCTACCCCACCAGCGCCATGCCTCGCACCATCCAACTTTGAAGCCGAGGAGTATTACAATTCCACAACAAACACCAGTGCAGCTGTGTTCTCCTGGACAGCACCCGAAACCACTCCGCTCCACTACAACTTGTATTGGGAAGAGTTTAAAGGTGTCATCCAGATTGACAACGATGTGACATCGTTCTATCAGGAATTTACACCAGGTGACTACAGATTCAGGCTCACTGCAGTGTATGAAGATTGCGAGTCGGACTATGCCCTCACCCCTGGCAACGACGACTACATCCTTCTCGAGATAACAAACCATGAATCGATCTCCGAGAACGAATACGAGGAAATCACAAACATCGTTGAGATTTACAACATCAACGGACAGATTGTCAACATTGACAATATCAACGATTTAGCTCAAGGTATCTATATCGTCAAAGGAATGACCAATTCAGGAAAAACAGTGATAAGAAAGATTGTTAAATAAGGTGTAAAAGTTCAGGATATAATCTTGTAAATCCTGTTAATCCTGTCTAAAAACAAAAAAGACCTGTCATATGGCAGGTCTTCTTTTGTGGAAACTGCTGGGTTCGAACCAGCGACCTCCTGCTTGTAAGGCAGGCGCTCTGAACCAACTGAGCTAAGCTTCCTGCGTCGTGAGCGGATTACGGGGCTCGAACCCGCGACCTGAAGCTTGGGAAGCTTCCGCTCTGCCAGCTGAGCTAAATCCGCATATCCGTTTACGGGCTGCAAAAATACAAAATTTTTCATTCCACCAAACATTTTTAAAAAAAATATTTCAACTTCAAACTTGTAACTTGTAACTTCAAACTAAATTCGTATCTTTGCAGAAACAAATTTCAATATCATGAGTTTAGTTGATAAGATAAAAAGATCATTTGCATACAGAAAATGGACCTACGTCAAGGCCAACGATTCCTGGTCGGTTTTTAAGATAATGTCGGAATTCGTCAACGGCTACGAAACTCTTTCTCGCATAGGCCCTTGCGTTGCTATCTTCGGCTCGGCACGTGTCACCGAAGACAATCCATATTATCAGAAAGCCACCGAAACCGCTGCAAAGCTTGTAGAAAAAGGCTTCGGCATCATCACTGGCGGCGGCCCCGGTATCATGGAGGCAGGTAACAAAGGTGCTCATGAGGCTGGCGGCAAGAGCGTGGGACTCAACATTGTGCTGCCTCACGAACAGCATTCCAACCCTTACATCGACAGCGACAAATCTATCAATTTCGACTATTTCTACATTCGTAAGACGATGTTTACGCGCTATGCGCAGGGTTTCATAGCATTCCCTGGTGGCTTCGGCACCCTCGACGAGCTGTCGGAAGCCCTGACGCTGATGCAAACCAACAAAATCGCCAACTTCCCCATCGTGATGTTCGGCTCCGAGTTCTGGAACCCGCTCGTCGATTGGTTCAAAAACACTCTTCTTGAAAATAAAATGATAAAAGAATCCGACTTCAACATCTTCCATGTGGTTGACGATGTCGACGAAGCCGTGAATATCATCGACGAATTCTACAACCACTCCGAACTCAAACCTAACTTCTGATGCCACGAGTACTCATCATCGACGACGAGCCTGCCATCCGCAGAGCGATGCATGGCATATTGGAAAACGAAGGCTACACCATCGACGAGGCGGCTTCAGCCGTCGAGGCGATGCCTATGCTCAACGACAACACCTTCGACGCCATATTCTGCGACATCAAAATGCCGCACATGGACGGCATTGAGTTCCTCGAAAAAGCAAAAGCCATCACCGACACTCCTATTATAATTATTTCAGGCCATGGCACCATCGACATTGCCGTCGATGCAATAAAAAAAGGCGCCTACGACTTCATCGAGAAACCGATGGACCTCAACAGAATGCTCATCACCCTACGCAACGCCCTCGACAAAAACCGTCTCGTCAACGAGACAAAGAAGCTACGCAACGTGGTAAGCAAACAATATGAAATGGTCGGTGACTCCCCAGCCATGAACGAGCTTAACGACATGATTGGACGTGTGGCACCGACTAATGCCCGCGTCCTCATACTCGGCGAAAACGGCACAGGCAAAGAACTCGTGGCCCGCCAACTGCATGAACTGAGTCCGCGAAAAAACAATGCTTTCATAGAGGTAAACTGCGCCGCAATACCTTCCGAACTTATTGAAAGCCAGCTGTTTGGACACGAAAAAGGAGCTTTTACATCAGCCATCAAACAAAAGAAAGGCGACTTCGAGCTGGCTAACGAAGGCACATTGTTCCTCGATGAGATTGGCGACATGAGTTTAGCAGCCCAAGCCAAGGTGCTGAGAGCTTTACAAGAGAACAAAATCACCCGAGTGGGCGGCGAAGAAGAGATAAATGTCGATGTGCGTGTAATAGCGGCTACCAACAAAAACCTCCAGGAAGAGATAGCCAAAGGCAACTTCCGCGAAGACCTCTACCATCGTATAAGCATGATTATCATGAAGGTGCCTCCTTTGCGCGAGCGCCTCGACGACATACCATTATTGATAAATAGCTTCGTGGTGAAATCAGCCAACGAGATGGGCAAACCTATCCCCGTCTTTACTGACAGTGCCATCAAGGAGCTGAAAAAACAGCAGTGGACTGGCAATATACGCGAACTGCAAAACGTGGTCGGGCGCCTCGTAATACTTTGTGGCTCAACCATTTCCGATGAAGATGTAAAAAAATATATCTAAATTGGAAAAAATTTCGTACTTTTGCACGATTTTTGATGTATCAAAATCACATAATCAGGGGCTGACCGGTTTTGACAGCTTGTAGAAGGGTTATGTAAGCATACCGAGCCTTGCAGTGACGCTCGTAAATCTTGGCTGCAAAAAATTAATTGGCGAAAATACTTACGCTCTCGCTGCTTAATCGAAGCACAGTAGATTGAAGCTTTATCCTTTCACAAGGTGAGAGGACGAGACATCTCGCGGATGGAGCCTCCCGATTCCGGTCCGACAACGAGGTGCTCAGCAATTTCGGGATAGCGACGCGGAAACTCCGGCAACGTCGCGAAACCTAAGGAGATAAGGTTGTGATTAGGATGTCTGTTTCCTTGCTCAGCTCGAAAACTAACAACAGAATAAGTATGTAGAAAGCATAATTGTTCCTTGTTTGGACGAGGGTTCGACTCCCTCCAGCTCCACTTGAATTTTTATTCTCCGTGCACAAACTCCTTCGGAGTAACACCTTTAATTCTCTTAAACACCTGAGAGAACGCACTTCCTGACGAAAACCCTGATTCCAAAGCCACATTTTCAATTTTTACATCACTATCCTCGTCAAATATCTCTATCGCATGCTCGATACGCAAAGTGTTCACCAAATTGTAAAAGGTCTCATAACTGCCACGCGATATCACCTCTCTAATATAATTTCTGTTCACTCCCATATGTTTCGCCAAATCACTCATCGTAAAATGATCAGAAAGGAAAAGCTTCTCTGCTCGCAAAACCTCCATCATTCTTGCCTCAATCTCATGGCATTTCTTGTCCGTCATGCGGAATTTTAGCGTCTTATCCACAATCCTACCCTCTTCTTCAGCCTCCATAGCCTCTGTCAACTCAGGTCTCACCGAACGATGTGGATTCAAGGTGTAAAAAACAAAAGCCACATTAGTCGCGGTAAGTATAATGTCGCGAATCATCTTGGCAACAGGATGGTTTATCACAAAACTGACATACATCAGGGTGCATAATGATAGCGGAAACCACTCGATACGCTTTGCAAACTGTATAGGGAAGTCGGTCTCATTGGAATACTCATTCTCGTCAAGCTCCAAGATATGCCTATGAAGCCTGTTTATGAAATGTACCAGAAAATAAAAATACAATGCACTCACCACCGACACCACGACAAACATAACTATCTGATACTCATCACTAAACTCTATTATACCAAACACTGGCAACATCAGTGCCAGCCAGCAGATAATCACAGGAAGCATAAACAGGAACAGCCTCAACGGCCGGAACTTGTCGAGGAAGAAATAGCCTTTAACCATCACAAAAGAGAAGGCCGAGAAAAACATCACAGCTGTGCCGTTGACGTAGAACAACGCCGCCGGCTGACCTATATTAATAAGGTATAAAATCTCGAAAAACTGTAGCAGACAGAATGTCGCCACCAGCCTATGCGCTGGATATAGCTCCTTAAACTGGTCTTTAAACGGCGCTGGCACATAAAAACGCTTCATCAGCCAACCATACAGGTTGGTCAATATGAATGCGAAATTCGCCGAATAAAACAATATCTCCATGTGACCCCGCCGGGATTCGAACCCGGACCGAAGGAACCGGAATCCTTAATTCTATCCATTAGACTACGGGGCCTTTTTCAGCCTGCAAAGATACGATATTTTTTAATTCATCACAAGTCTTAATCCAATAGCATCGCTTCTTACCGAGGCATCGACATAATTACGGCTTGTCACTGCGCAGTTGTCGGCAGTGCTATCCCAGCCGCCACCCTTCACCACATGGTCGTATTCTTTCTTATCTTGGCACCACTCACCGACGTTGCCCATCAAATCATATAAACCCGATGTGCTCTTTTGCTTCTGCCCAACAATATGTGTAGTTCCGTCGCTGTTGTCCTCAAACCAGCCGTAATTCTGAGCCTCTGCCACATTAAGACCTTTGGCGGCACACTCCCACTCAGCCTCGGTTGGCAAACGGAACTTCTTGCCTGTCAGTGCGTTAAGCTTCTTGATAAATGTCTGACAATCGTCCCAGCTGACATAATACATAGGCATGTCGTCACCCTCGCCTCTTAACTTAAACGAGTGGTCAAGCATGTCACGCTGCTGAGCCACAGTGACACCCATTACAGCATTCCACAACCGCTGCGTCACCTCGTATTTCGCGATGAGGAAATCCCCTACCTTGCCGCTGCCTTTCACTGCAATCATATCTATTTTCACACCTTTCACATCTATAGTTGTATTCTTCAGTTCCTTCTTCACAACAGGTTGCTCGATCTTCTTCTCCACCGGTTTCTCCACATGTGTTTCTACAGGTTTCGTCTCCTCTTTCACCACAACTACCGCTTGCTCCTCGATTTTTTCTTCAACTTTTTCGATGTTATTGGCAGTAGTCTTCTTTCCTGAGTCCAAACTCTTAAAGGTCAACACCAAAGCATATATCACAGCCACCGACAGCAAGGCTATCAACACTATGGTCTTGGTCTTCGACTTGCCTTTCGGCTCTTCCTTAATAGGTGGCTCAGTCTTTTTAGGTTCCTCCTTCTTAGGCTTAGGCTCGTCCGCCTCTTCAACAGCTTTAAGTCCCTCGAGATATTTCGATATGCTTGTCACAAGCCGGTTCAATGCCTTATCGCCCGTCTTTGCATATGAAATGAAATCCAAATCAGCGAGATACAGCAACAACGAGTCATTGAAAGGCGTGTCGTCGTATTTAAACGGAATTATCTTCTTTTTATACGCTATAGCCGAAGCTATCTCCTTGCGTGTCCACTCCGAACGGTTCGAATTCTCAGTTGACACAAAAAGCAAAACACTCGATTCCCTGATGCTTCTGGCAATCAGTCGCGCAAACTCGTCTCCCGAATTGATGCCGTCTTCGTCAATCCAATAGGTGATGCCGTTTTTTTTCAACGCGTCCTTGATTTTCGAGATGATATTCCCAGGAAGAGGATTGCCGTTATCATCAATATAATCCCTTCGAGAATAGCTTATAAAGACATCGTATTGCATTATTTTTTGACTTTATATTCGTACAAATAAAGATTCACACCCTCAACAGCGTTCCAAACAAAACAACTTCCGCTCTCATCCCATATTGCATAATGCGGTATCGACGGACAATCAAGACGTGTGTTGTCAATCATGATATACGGTGTGTCGTAGCTGTATTCCATAGTATGACTGCCATCTTTCGATTTCACAACAAATTTTTCATCACTATCGAAAAGCGCAGGATAATAATAGTTTTTCATATCCTCATTTTTCGAAACCAGTTCATTGTCAACGCCATAGAAATAGCCTTTCTCGTTTCTACAGATGTAGTTAAATCTCTCATGTATGTCAATAGCGAGCCATTTCATATTCACGCCCTGCAAAACCAGCTCATTGTCAACATAATATTTGTCGTTCATTCCCTTGCCTTCCACAACATAAGCGTATTGCCCGTTGTTTTTTATCGCGATAAGCTTGATTTTCTCAGTCAATCGATTCTTAATAACGCCATCAACCATAATGGTGTTCGAATACGCTGCAATCCAATGTTTTCCGTCTTGGGAATACTTGAAATCCACCGATTCCAGCGCTCCGTCAAGCTCATAACCCGTGCTGTCAACAACCATCAAGGTGTTTTCCATGTAATTGTCGTAATACAGCAGATAATAATGCTGGTCTGGTGTCTTGTAATAATGCACATGTTCCGTAGGTTTAAACTCCAACACCGTATCCCTCAAGTTGCAACGTATGGTCTTCTCCACATAAAGTGCCTCGGTCGGAATCTGATATCTTATATCAGTATTTAATTTGGTATCATAAAAAGCGTAGGAATATTTTTCCCCGAGTTTATAGATAAAACCGTCCTGGAACATGTCCAAAATCTCGTCGTATGGGCCATACACCATGCCTTCAACGTGCAGATAATACCTGTATTGCGTTTTTCCAGTGTATGTAATATTCCGTTTTTCAATATATACATACTCCTGAATTGAATATCCGGCCTTCAGAATACTCACGCTGTTCATATTCTGGAAAGGCAACTCGTAATTGTTTGTCTTAGCATACAGAATATTATCTTTATGGTCTCTGACAATCACATAATACCTGTTGTTTTTAACATACATATTGTTATAAACATCGATAACCTTATTGTCAAAATCGAGTTTAAACTCGCCGTGTTTCACGTATGAAGTCAGCACACCTTCTTCAACCCTGTCAATCTTCCCGATATATTTTTTTGAAAGATTATTGTTGTCCTGTGCCGTCATCGCCAACGGAAGCATGATCAGCACGAATAATATGAACTTAATATATTTCATTGTCTGTATTTTTTACTGAGTAAATATTCGCCAAAGCTAAATCCAACGCCGAAATCGACCGTCAGATAGCGCGTTTTCTGTTCGAGTTCGCTGCATCGCATCATGATTGTCAACGGGAAACGCCATATATTCAAGACGAAGCCCACTTCAGCCTGCAAGCCTTTATTGATAATTTCTTTAGCGTAAGCTCCCTGGTAGCCGACACCCACCATGAAGTCGATATAGCTTGGTATCAGGTTTAAAGTGACACCAGTAGTCAGCAACGGTGCATATTCATCACTCTTGCCAATCTCAGTGACCACCGGATCTGGCTCGGGGTCATCTATCTTGTTTATCTCGCACATCGCCTTGATATACCAGCGCACAGTGTGTTTTCCGACATCGTTAAACATAAATCCGTATCCGTTTCTACCAGGGTTGTAAACGAAGTTGAGCGACCACCACTGACGGCTTCGCGTGGCGCAATATCCATATTTTGGGTCGTAATACCTGTTGAAATAAACTCCCAAACCTGCATGGAAGCCGACGTTTTTATGTATCCCAATATGGTTCACCTGGATTCCGCCCGATGCGATGACGTTTCTGTAATAGAACAACAAACCCGCTTCAAACTCATAGCCCACGCTGATTTCCTTAGGAGAGTGTTTGTAGTCGGGCGCCACACCATCTGGCACAGCCCTCAGGGTGTCGTTCGAAAACCCGATGCCCAAACCGGCATACGCCGACATCCATGGCAAGATCTCATACGACGGACCGGCACTCATGATGTACAGAGGTCCCTTCGTGTCGATAGGTTTGGCATCCCAGTTGTTCATGTTTATCTGGAAGTGATTGTACCCTCCCCAACGCTTCGATCCGATGAAACCGCTCATCAAACCGACAGTCTCATCCGACATCGTCGCCTGGATATAGCGCAATCCCGTGTTAAAAATGATATCGCTGTTATTTTTGTTAAACACATAACTTCTCGTCTCACGGCCTAGTTTTACCAGATGTATTGAGTCGTCAGCAGCCATCTTCACTGGAGCACGTCCCACATATGTGCCATCGACATATATACGGCTCCACGAAGGTTTAGCATCGATAGACACCTCTTCAACAGCCTCTGTCTCACCTTTCTGAGTCACATAAAACTGCGACGACTTAGTGGAAGTGTTAATGGTGAAAACTCCACGACGGTCAGCCGATGCATTTTTCTCACAATCCAAGATAACTGCGTCACCAGAACGTGACACCTTCATCCACGACTCACCACTGTTGCACGTCCACTGCCCTTTAATCTGTCCAACATTGACAGCCATCGAACCACCTTCTTTCTCCATCGCGATGTCTTCCTTCGGAATCATGAACTTAGTCACTCGCGACTGCTGCGACACATCGAAACTCTTCTCCTGATCATAAGCTCTCACCGTTATGTTACCGTGACGCGAGACTGGCATGACGTTTTCCTCGCAAATGACTACAAGCGTGTCGCCCTTCTCATAAGCACTGATCCAGTCTCTGTCTGTAGTGATCTCCCAATCAGTCACGTTGGTCTCAATTCTTCTGATTACACTGTCTTTATCTGCTCCAAACACTATGCTGTTGAAGTTCGACTTCAGCACTGTCTTACCCTCTTCCTGTACTATGTGCAATGTCGTACTGATATCACCAGTAAACACAGTGACATCAGCCTCTCTTACTTCGTGCATTCTGTTCTCCAAACAAGTTATATACAACACATTACTGCGTTTATATAGGCTCACCCAACGAGGAGCATCTTTGAAATTCCATTCAATGTTATTGGTAGTCACCAAAATGGAGTCACGTGTCTGTGTCGGTCCAAAATACAATGAGTCACGACTCAGATATAACGTCAGTTCCGCTGTGATGGCATTATCAATATTATACGACAAGTCACCATATCTCACCATGTGCACATCCAACGTCTTTTGCTCGCCCATGCCAATATCGACAAGCTCCGGATAATCGTAATATCCGTTCATCTGCAACACCACGTTGTTCTTTCCTCTATTTATTTTTTTGTTGAGGAACGGTGTTATGCCTTCGCGCACACCGTTTATGTAAACGTCAGCACCTATTGGCACTGAAGTGATTGATATATAGCCAAATAGCGGCTTCAGATTGACTTCGAGTCTCTCGTTTTTCTCCAATCTGATGATCTTGTTTTTCTCGTTGAGATGGTTCTCGCACTCCACCGAATAAGTATGCTCACCCAACATCAAGTTGACACTCGCATAACCGTCAGAACCGACCTCCTTACCGTCGATGTAAATCTTGGCCTCCGCCGGTGTCGCTACAATAGTGAGGTTCGCCGAACGCATCGCCAAGTCAAGCTGATACACCCTGTTTTTGGTCAACTGCGTCGGCATCTGATACTCTAACGTCGTGCCTTGATATTTGAACACCAGTTTGCCCTTCACACCCGATGAAAGAATGATTTTATAACTTCCGTCAACGGCATCCATGCTGGCATTTCCAACCATCAACGTCGAACTCGGCGAGTAAAAACTGATATCATTCAAAATTTTGCTGTCAAAGCCTTTAGCCACAATCTTCACCATAGCCCATGGCTTGCTGTTGTTGTCGGTTTTACGCATCCCGTCAGGCAAAATGAATGTATGCTCCGGCCCCAGCATCCTGAAGTCGTCAACACACAAAAACGAATCACCGTCCTGTGCCTGAGCAAAAAATGCAACTATCGTAAATAATAATAGTAATAGTTTTTTCATAAGCAATGTCATATCATTCAACAATAATATTATTGAATCCTATAGGATTTTCAGTCTTTTCAGGCTCCCAAGTCCTCACATGGATCACCGGCAACTCATTGCGCAGGTCAACCATCAGGAACAGATATCCCACGTCACCATATGTACTCGACAGATACTCCTGCTTCACCTGGATTCCGTAGAGTTCCATGCCCGACTTATGCTGCGTGAAATCTGTTTCCAAAAAACGGATGTTCACAAACTCGTTCTTCCCAAACACCGTGTGCAACTTCTCGATATACCTGCCCTTGCTGAGAGTGTCATATTTGACCTTCGTCTCCGTATTAAGACGCATCACATCGCCTTTCTGCTTCTGCTTCAACACCGTTCCCACAATAATCAAGGCATCATCAGAGAATATTTTATCAAGATATTCAAGACGTTTCAAAGCATATGCCGTCTGGTAGTCCTCCAGGAAATTCACCAAAATCATCCTCGACTCCGGATTCCAAAGGTCTTTGCTCAATATATCAATCTCCGCTATGTCAGTCAGCCTGAACGCTATCGACTCCACCTTATGCGATGTCTTGTCGAAACGGAACACCACATTTCTGATAAAGCCCACGTTGTTTTTGAAATTAAACTGCATCGGAATGCTTCTGCATATCACCATGTTTTTGAATTCCAAGAACTTATATTCCGGTGTACCTAAAATGTAATATCTCCCGCTGTTAAACAATGTCGTAAACATCTCATATCCATCAATAGTGAAATAATCTTTCACATTGTTTATCTCTTTGTTTCTCAGCGCCTTTTCAATAGCTTTCATAGCTTTGAGATACACGTCCATATTGTTAGCAAGGTTGTCATCGATGAATTTCTCTGTATCAGCCTTTTTTTGAATAATGGTACTGTCGTGATATTCAATGTTTTCCGCTTCGTCTTTTGCTTTTCTCACATCTACGCTTTTCACTGCCGACGCGAAATATATTGGGGCGCCCAACTTAACCATGGCATCGTAAACATCTTTTGCTCGTGCCTCAGCATCGGCGCGGTTTTCCAGACTGACGACCACAGTTATTGTATTGATGTCTTTCTCAATAAGCTCCACCGAAGCCATGCCGCTCTCCACCGAGCTTTCCACAAAGCCGTTGCCGTTGTTGTATTCGAACTTAAGCCACGGCACTCGGTCGGCACCGTCAGTCACCACAAGCTCGTACGCCACGCTGTTTTTGCTTTTCATCACAGGCTTTTTCTTCGGGATAAAGCGTATCTTCTGCAAAAGCACATCAATCCTGTCGGCCAACCACTCCTTGATAAGCACGCTTCCATTCGTCTCTGGATCGTTAACCGTCAGCGTTGCGCCATCAGGATGTGTGTTGCAAAGCACCAAGCTCCAATAATAATACCTCAAAGCGTCACCAATAGAGGCATTTTCCTTCTCGTTATTGTCAGCCTTCACACCTTGCTGATAATAATAGAAAATCTGCTGCGTCTTCTCGTCATCATTATTGGCATATCCGATTTTAAAAATCAATACTGCAACAATAAATAATAAAAATTTTCTCATAATAGTTTTTATTTTCCATGTTTGATTATATCTATCATACCTGTCACCACGCCCACGTCGAAACGCTTGACATTTATGCCAGTCTCGTCATTGCAAAGATCGTCGTATGGACGTATGTCATAGTGTATCTCTCTATTTTTGTAATACTTCTTAAGCTTCTTGCCTCTCTTGTTTTCAATATCGTCTCTCACTTGCTCCGTCTCCTCCACATTGGTCGGGCGATATCCGCACAGCAACCGCTCCACATTCCATCTGTTGTGTTCCACCTGGGCAAGCAACTCTATCTCATCATCAGTCAGCTGCCTCCAACTTGACTCGTTTTTGTAATCGACACCTACACTGCGCAGTTTGCCCGGTATCGTGAGCACATTATACATGCTCGACCATTTGTCGGCGACACTGAGTCCGTTCCACATCGCATCTACCGTCTCTATCGGGTAGTCCGTCGGAACACGGTCGTTATCATAATAATACGAATACAGATAATTGACGTTTTTAGCCCAACTTTCAATGGTTTCGCCGACCTCATATCCGTCGTTTTGCATACCGAAAGGTCTGATATTTCTGTATTTCACATACTCTTCCTTGCGTTGGTCGGCCGCCGACGGGTCAACTCTCACCAAATTCAGCAGCTCTCCCGACATGTTCTGTTTCACAAGCAACATTATCTCGTTTTCATAAACTTTGTCTGGCATGTACAACGCCGTGGCGATATTACGTGCCGAATGTAAGAAACACACAGCTATCGTCAATATCTGACCTTTGTCGTCGGCCCAATCCGAAAGTTTCTGACGCATCAGGTCGTCAGCTACATTGCTTTTGATAAACTCAAACTCTATATCAAGGAAACTCCCCGACGGATTCACAGATTCAAAGCTTTCCTCATACACCAGCCGCCCCTTTTCTATCTCTTTGTATGTGTAGTCACATTGGTCGAAAAACCTGTTGAAACAGCTCGTCAGGTAATCCATCTCTCTACGCGCCTCCACATCAACAAACGTAATCAGCGTCTTCTTTCCCTTTGTGATAAAATTCGGATAATGAGCCACATGAGCCGCCTCGATAGCAAGCATCAATCCCATCGGCGTCATACCCAAAATCACCAAATGCACATATTTGTCGCAATCTTTGTCAATACCTTCACGGTCAAGAGGCGTGTAAGTCACATCGTTCATGTCACTCCGGCCAGTCACAAGCACCTTCCTAGCCCATACCTCGTCAAAATTGAACGGTATGAAATCTATCCTGTCTTTTATCTCCTTCGTGATGTCGGCAGTCTGGAAAAACACAAACGACGACTGGTTATGAAGCAACGTCACACACGGCAGACGGTCTTTTCTCTTGAAATCAGCACAAATCCCAGCAATCTTTTTCAAACAATTGATACTCATCGCATCGCGATCCATATCCTCGTCCTCACCTAAAATATAAACCTTAATCGCCTTGTGTACCAAAACATCCACCAACGCCTCCTCCGAGTCACGCTGATTGTTGATAAAAACCACATTTTTCTCTTCCTTGGAATCAAGTTTGGTAAACAACCTAGTACGCACATTCTCTACATCAAGCGAGGTCTGTATCACTATGTCACTCTTCGGATAAATCTTCACAAGCTGCTTCACAATGTCAGGCACCATCTCATTGTATCCCAATATAACCACATGATTATCAAACGGATACTTCACATAACCCTTTCTAAAATCATTTACCCTGCCCTGCATGATGTTGGCAAAAAACGATATCAGAAGCCCATTGAAAATTATCGCGCCAATTATGATTACCAAATACCCGAAATAAACGTTTCCGTTGTTCGCCACGTGGTCTGAATCCGTGCCAAACAACAACCCTATGATATCCCACTCATCGAATCGCGATGAGGCAGGATACATCCTGTTGACGACAATAAAAATGCCGCCAATAACAAGAAATATTGACAACAGCCACAATATCTGCTTAAACCAGGAGCCAGATATTGACCTGTCAAAACCTAATCTTATCCGTTTCCAAAACTTATTTACAAACTTCAAACTAACAAATTTTTACCAATTTGCAAATATACAAAAAAAGTAATATCGTAATAATCTTATCAAATTATATAAAAAAAGAAAAAAAGTGAACCCATAGGACCTATCTCTTATCTCTAATCATCACATCTATCGCCCCAACTCCAAATCTCGAAATCGACGCCATCCTGTTCTCCGTGTTCTCATAATGCTTCAGCTCTTCAATAATCGCATTCTTCAAAACACCATTGCCTACGCCATGGATAAACGTCACCTTCGAATAGTCGTTCTCTATTGCACTGTCAAGCATTTTCTTGAAATAATTTATCTGCACCCTGAAAATGTCATTACTCGACATTCCCAATATATTATCCACCAGTTCTCCTATGTGCAAATCCACTATCGCCTCTCCTGGCTCAGTCTGATGCCTGTCAATATAAGCCTCTTTCTTCATGATGTCTTTGTTGGCTTTAGGCTGCATCACGCCGTCTTTCATCAGTTTCGTAAAATCCGTATCCAAGCCTTTTAATGCCGTCGTCGTCGATAGGCATATCATCATAGCCTTCTCACCAAGCAATCCCGATTCCACAAAGCTTCCTTCCTTGAAAAATCTGCTGGTTCTCAACGAAAAAGGTGCATGCAGCGGATGATAAATAAAGTCTGTGTCATCCTGACAGAGCACCACCTGTATCACCCCGTTGCACCATTGCTCAAGGTCATCACGCGAAATCGCCTCAACAACCACCTTCGAATATGGTGCAATGCTTCCATAATCGAAATTTGCGTATTTCTCCTCTCCCTTCAAATTAAAGCTGTACAAAGCGTCTGCCGGTGTGTTGTTAACCACCGCCACATCAATCAATCCCGTCAGCAGCCATTGCTGATCATGCGGAATAAACGCCAAATAAATGCCTTCTTCCTCCGAGTTGCGCGCAAAACGCCTCAACTCGCTACGCTTAGC
>Ga0310690_10002235_pt1 | contig 32030 bp, 25 predicted proteins | sample AusTroGonzalo_MG_2_FD_207661 | JGI IMG/M metagenome (GOLD analysis project Ga0310690, IMG submission 207661) | Bovine rumen microbial communities from tropical cattle in Woodstock, Queensland, Australia - Gonzalo_04 (v2) (version 2) | ecosystem: Host-associated > Mammals > Digestive system >...
CGCGTCAAATGGATCGGATACAAAGATCAGTTCTTCTCCACCGTCCTCATCGCCGACGAAGCCTTCAGCTCGTCGTACTTCACCTCTACCATCCAGAGTCGGCATTCCGGCTACATCAAAGAGTACAGTACACATACATCCGTACCTTTCGATCTCACGGGAAGGAACATCACAGGTTTCCGTTTCTACCTCGGTCCCAACCATTACCATACCCTCAAAGCGTTTGACGAAGGCGTTGACAAAGAGAACCGTCTCTACCTCAACAAACTCGTGCCGCTGGGATGGAAAATTGTCAGCTGGATCAACACCGCACTCGTCATTCCTATGTTCGACCTCTTCACAGGCTGGGGACTGCATATCGGTATCGTGATCCTGTTGATGACACTCGTCATCAAACTCATCATTCTGCCTTTCGTCTTTGTGTCATACAAGTCGAGTGCCAAGATGAGAGCTTTGCGTCCGCAGATTGATGCCATCAACGAGAAATATCCTGCCGACAAGATGCAGGAACGCCAACAGGCCACCATGCAACTGTACCAGCAAGCAGGTGTCAACCCGATGTCCGGCTGTCTGCCGATGCTTTTCCAGTTCCCTGTCTTGATGGCGATGTTCTGGTTCTTGCCTACCGCTATCGAACTGCGCGGCAAGTCGCTCCTCTGGGCACCGGATCTCTCGACGTATGACGCTGTCTTCCATTGGACTTACAATGTCCCGCTGCTCGGTGATCACCTGTCGCTCTTCTGTCTCTTGATGACCATCGTAAATATCGTTTATACTTATATCACGATGCAGTCACAGGCTACAGATCCCAATATGAAGTTCATGAAATATATGATGTACGCGATGCCGCTTATGTTCCTCTTCATCTTCAACGACTATGCCGCAGGTCTGAGCTACTACTACCTCGTTTCGCTCTTCATCACCATCGTTCAGACGATGATCTTCCGCTGGACGCTCGATGACGAGAAAATGCTGGCAGAGATGGAGGCGAACAAAAAGAAGAAAGCCGGCAAACCCAAATCCGGCTTTATGCAACGCCTCGAGCAGATGCAACGCGAGCAACAAAGAATGGCGCGCGAGAACGCCAAGGCAAATATGCGACGATAAAAAAAGCACGAGGCGGTGTTATGCCGCCTCGTGAACTTGAATCTTTTTGAGTTCGTTGTTTACTAATGCCTCGCCTGCCGCAGAAAGCGTTACGCCATCCTGCTCCAGCAGATCACAGTAATGAGCAGTAGCCAACATCGGAGATGTAATATCAATCAGATGTACGCACTGCACAGCAGCCAAACGGAACAATGCAAGATTATACATCGCGTGAAGATTACGCAGACGCTCGGTCTTACCGCCCAACCAATACAAAAGGTTCTTGCGCTCCTGCATAGTCCAACCGTGAGTAATAGATGCGAAATAGCGGTTCTCGTCCATAATAGGAAGACTAACCAATACTGGCTCGTATCCACGCGCACGCGCTTGTGCAATTTTATTAGTATAGAGTGCCTTGTACGCTACCAAATCCATGTTCGAAACATGATTTCCACTCGGATTAGCGGCAATTGCACGCCAGTCGAATTGTAACCCGCTCTCAGGCTGAATGATAAATGTTCTGTCCATAGTCGTAATTAGTTTTAAAAACAATGCAAAATTACTGCATTTTTACAACACTCGCAACTAATTGTGATTAGTGACGAAAAAAAGTGACGAAACAACGAATATTGAGACTAAAATGCAAATATAGTGACGAAAATAACAGACTTTTTATTTCGTCACACCAAAATAGGAGATAAAATTATGGCTAAAATTCCTGCTTCAATACTGTCGGTCACGACAACTATACTGCATATTGTAGCTATTCCGGTATTCTTCCTCGGATTTATTCTCATCTACGAAAGCCGATGGATGATGGCTTTTCTGGAAGTCGGAGGAGGAACAGTGTTTAATACACTGATGCTCACCTGTATCTATATCGGCATAATGATCGGTTCGCGTGTGCCGATGCACGTGTTGCACGGAAGACTCCATATGAGTTGGTGGTTATATGCAATCTGGTCTGTCGCCGAAATATTTATCTTCTCCTGCTTTGCGGCGCTGTATATGTCGCTCGTCCGCACGGTCGGATATTTCCCTACCCTCGGTTCTTGCTTCCAACTGACATTTGCTATCCTGCCTTTCCCCTATTTCGCCTTCAATCTGCTCATGGCACATATACGGCCGGATGAACCGCAAGCTGCGGAAGAAGACCTCGTGCGCTTTGCGGACAGCACGGGACGGCTCAAACTCGTCATCGCACATGACGTGATCCTCTATATCGAAGCGCAGGAAAACTATGTCTCCATTCATTACATGGAGGGCTCATCGCACAAAGAATACTCACTACGGCAGTCCATGAGAGGCATCGAGGACTTGATGGAGAAACACGGCATCATCCGTTGCCAGCGCTCGTATTTCGTCAACCCGAGACACGTCAAAGTGCTCCGACGCGACAAAGAAGGACTCATTCAGGCGGAAATGGATATCGCAAACAGCAAACCCGTACCGGTTTCACCCAAATACTACGAGCAGTTAAGCAAAATGTTATAAGGAAGAACCGTTAGCGGTTAACGAGTTCACAAGCATACCACACGCGGCAAGGATATCTTCGCCGCGTGATTTGCGAATAGTGGTAGTTATTCCGTGTTCGGTTAAGTAGTCACGGATGAACTCCATGGATTTCTCATTTGATGCCGGAAAATGACGGTCTGTCTTTATATCTTCTACTCCTTCATGGAAACGAATAAGATTAATACGGCAGTTCAGCCCTTTGAGCAAGCGCAGTAACTCTTTGGCATGTCGAAGCGAATCATTTTGTCCTGCCCAGCAGATATATTCGAAGCTCACGCGCCGCTGATGACTCCAGTAGTACTCCTTAAGCAGTGCCACGACTTCGTTGATAGACATCAGCTTCTCTGCCGGCATAATAACGGCTCGTTCCGCCGCGAACGGATTGTGCATGGACACCGCCAGATGACACTCACTCTCGTCCAAGAACCGTTTCATCGCTGGCACACCCACCGTGGATACCGTAATCCGCTTCGGTGACCACGCGCATCCGTACGGAGCGGTCATGATCTCCAGCGAACGTAGCACCTCATCGATATTGTCCATCGGTTCTCCTTCGCCCATATAGACCAAATTGGTCAAATCCTCAAAATAGAAAATCTGATTGAGAATCTCTGCCGCAGGCAAATGCCCATGAAAGCCGAGCGTTCCGGTCATACAGAACTTACAGCCCATCTTGCACCCCAACTGTGTCGATACACACAACGTCGCGCGCTCATCCTCAGGAATATAAACCGATTCAATGAACTGATCGCCTACGGCAAACAGGTACTTCTTCGTCCCGTCCTCGCTCACTGCTTCCGCTACCGGCGCATGGCGACCGACGATATAGTTCGCTTTGAGCGCCTCACGGCCTTTGAGCGATATATTGGTCATTGCATCAATGTCCCACACCCGCTTGACATACAGCCATTCGGCGAGCTGCTTGCCCGCAAACTTCTGCAAACCTGCGCTTATCGCTACTTCTTGCAGTTCGGCTAATGTCTTGCCTAAAAGAACTTCCACTATAACCTCTCACCTACAACCTATAACCTATAACCTCTCACCTTTAACCTTTATTTCAGCATGGTAACATCAACATGCGGATAAGCAAATGTGAAGCCTTGCGGCGGTAATTCGGTGTAGAACCGCTCCTGCATATCGAAGAACACACCCCAATAGTCACCCGATCGCACCCACGCACGCACGACAAACGTAATATCGTTCTCGTTCAGCGATTTGAGTGCCACGAACGGTGCAGGAATTGCGTCCATGCGGTAGTTGACCGTAGATAATTGATATGCACTGATATTCAGCTCTTTATACAGATCGTCCATGTTCGTATCCGCTTGCAGCACACGCTTATCCTCGTTTACGATAGCTAAAATAGCGCTCTTGCACGCCGCAGCATCAACTCCGTACGATACACTGACAAGCCATTCGACACGACGCAGAGGCCGGCCGGTGAAGTTATTGATCGTTCCGTTGGACAGTGCGCCGTTCGGCAAAATAACCACTCTGTTATCCGTCGTAAGAATCTTCGTGGAGGTGATATTCGTTTCTATCACCTTACCCGAATGCCCCTGCGCCTCTATGAAATCGCCTGCCTTGAACGGCTTGAACGCCAGCAACATCAATCCGCCGGCAAAGTTCTGCACCGTACCGGACAATGCCATACCGATCGCCATACCTCCTGCCGCCAGCAGTGCTGCAAGCGATGTCGTATTGACGCCCAACGTACCGACAGCTACAACGACCAGCAGTACCGTTAAAGTAATGGATACAAAAGACGAAATGAAGGAAGCCAAAGTAGGTTCGGTTTTGCGGCGCTCGAACATGCGCTTCATACCTTTCTTTAGCAAGCTGATGAGCCATATACCGATGATATACAGCAGCAATGCTGCCAGCACTTTAAGTCCGAACTGAAGCATAACATCGCCTACTGTCTGCAGGAAGTCGTGCGGGTTCTCGCGCGCGTGTTCTATCATCATTCGCGCACCCGCGCGTATGGAGTCGCCCCGTTGCTGGATCTGCTCTGCCGTCGGAGCTGTCGCCTGTAATAAAATAGTAAGCATATCAATTGTCAACTATCAATTATCAACGAATTCTGTCTGCCGCACGTACCAACGCCTCGTCTTTGAGGATCCGGCGCGTAGCCATGAGGGTTAATACAAAGCACACCAGAGGAATACAAGCGGAAGGCATGATATGCCATTCGGTTCCTAAACTCATCTTCGCGAGCCATATATAAATCGCCAGCACACCATAGTATCCGAGGCATAACATAGCAGAGAAGATGTTCAGCCGTGCCTGCAAAATCCGCTTATTATAGAGGAAAATATCCACTAATGCAAGAGCAGGAATAAGTATCGTGGTGAGCAATAAACCCCACAGTCCTTGCAGCGGAGCTCCCCCTAAAGCGCTCAATTCCCAAACTTGCAGTTCAATAGCCTCTTCGGGAGACACAAGCTGTACTACCGGTTGCCAAATCAGCACAATACCCAAGATGACAACCGCGAATAAATAAAGTGTTTGAACTCTTTGTATCATAACTCTTACCTATTACCTCTTACCTATTACCTATTACCTATTACCTATTCCCCTTTCATCGCCTCCTCTAACGTAGCGCATTTATCGCCATGTTTATTAACCCAACCGATCTGCCGTGCGGGATTTCCGACCATCAGTGCATATGCCGGTACTTCTTTGGTAACAACCGATCCGGCGCCGATCAGGCAGTACTCACCTAAGGTATGCCCGCACACGATAGTTGCATTCGCGCCTACAGACACACCACGTTTGAGGATCGTCTGGCGGTACTCATCCTTACGGCTCACTGCCGCACGGGGATTAATGACGTTGGTGAACACCATCGATGGCCCGAGGAACACATCATCCTCACAACATACGCCGGTATAGACGGATACATTGTTCTGGATCTTGCAGTTACGGCCTAACACCACATCCGGCGAGATAACGACGTTTTGACCGATATTGCAGTCCTCACCGATGATGCAACCGCTCATTATATGGCTGAAATGCCAGATCTTTGTGCCTTTGCCTATTTGGCATCCTTCGTCCACGTAGGACGATTCATGTACAAAATATTCCATTAGAAGAAAAGTTTCAATATATCATTTCCGTTAGCAAAAATCAGCAGTGCTATCAACACCCAGAAGCCGATCTCGTTCGCTTTCTCCAGGAACTTATCGCTGGGTTTGCGACGAGTGATCATCTCTACGAGCAAGAACAGAATATAACCGCCATCCAATGCAGGGATAGGCAGGAAGTTCATGAACGCCAGAATAATACTGATGAACGCCGTCATTTCCCAGAACGCGAGCCAGCTCCAGTGAGCGGGGAACATAGACCCCATGGCTCCGAAGCCGCCCAGCGACTGCGCGCCCTCTTTGGTGAACACCAGACGGAACTGCTTGACGTACATCACTAAAATATCCCATCCATGCTTGATGCCCGCAGGGATAGCCTGCCAGAAATTATAATCCGTGTGCTCAAACTCCAGATTTATTTTCTGCGAGATACCCAATTTGCACTGGTCGCCGAGGAACGCATGAACGGTCACCAACTCTCCTTGTCGATACAAGTCAACAGCTACTGAATCACACGGATGACGTTGTAACTCCTGCGTCACAAGAATCGTACACGGTGTCGGAACGCCGTCCACAGCTACAATACTGTCGCCCTTTTCGATCCCAGCAAAATAACCTGCGTTGTTCGGCAACACGGAATCGACCACGAACGGCATCCATATATCCACCAGCACATAACGCTGCTTCTGATAACTCTCATCCGCACGGGCTTTCTCGCGCTCTGCTTTGTCGAACGCATTCTGCTCTGCCAGATACCGCGGTCCCAAATCCTCGGACAACGTCAACTGTACGGTATCCGCTCCGCGCAGTACTGTCACATCCCGCTTGCCCTCGATGATGATCGCCTTCACGGCATCGCTCAGCGTCTCGGGTTCTTCGCCGTTGACGAACAAGATACGATCCTGCTGCTCAAAGCCTTCCGCCTGCATGATCTCCGAATAATAGAGACCGCCGGTGAGGTTCCGCAGCGGTAAGGTATCCTGCCCCCAATGCCACAAGATAAGAATAAAGATGACGAGTGCACCGATGAAATTGACCAATATACCGCCCAGGATAATCAGCATACGCTGCCAAGCGGGTTTGGAGCGGAACTCCCACTCTTGCGGTTCCGTCGCCAAATCATCCGTCGAGTGCGTCTCATCTACCATGCCTGCTATCGCGCAGTAGCCGCCGAAAGGCAGCCATCCGATACCCCACTCTGTCGTCTCGGGATGTTTTGCCCACTCCTCGTCATCATTCGGCGCAAACACTTTTACATGCCATTTCCCGTCGAATTTCTTGAACCGCACAATGCTGATGCGGGGATTAAAGAAGAGGTAAAACTTCTCCACCCGCACATGAAATATCTTCGCAAACGTAAAATGCCCCAACTCATGTATCAGGACTAATATACTAAGCGCTAATAATAACTGTATTGCTTGTATCATAATAAACTCTCTGCAATTATTCTTGCCTCTTTATCGGTAGCCACATAGTCTTCGTAGCTTGGTTTTTGTAGAAACGCGGCTTTGTTCATTGTCTCGGCGATGATGTCGCTCATCTGCAAGAAGCCGCAGCGCCCTTCGCGGAAAGCAAGGTTAACGACCTCATTAGCGGCGTTCAGCACGCAAGGCATATTGCCGCCCCGCCGCATGGCTTCGTATGCGAGTGCCAGATTCGGGAAGCGGTTCAGATCCGGTTCTTCGAACGTCAGACTTCCTAACGAGAACAAATCCGCACGCGGGAAATCACTTGCCAGCCTTTCGGGGAACGAGAGAGCGTATTGTATCGGTAGCCGCATATCCGGTGCGCCGAGTTGCGCTTTGATGGCTCCATCGGTGAATTGCACTGCTGAATGGACAATAGACTGCGGATGAACGAGCACTTGTACTTTCTCTACCGGCACGCCAAAGAGCCATTTCGCCTCAATCACCTCAAAGCCTTTGTTCATCATCGAAGCGCTGTCGATGGTGATCTTGGCGCCCATCTCCCAGTTCGGATGCTTGAGGGCATCGGCGGCAATGACAGTCTTCATCTGCTCGAGGCTGAACGTACGGAACGGACCGCCGCTTGCCGTAAGCAGAATCTTCTCTATCTCGCTGCGCTCTTCACCGACAAGGGATTGAAAGATCGCACTATGCTCGCTGTCCACAGGCAGGATCGGTGTATGGTGCTTGGCTGCCAACTCACAGATGATCTCGCCTGCTACAACGAGCGTCTCTTTGTTGGCGAGCGCAATCGTCTTACCGGCTTTGATGGCTTCTATCGTCGGACGCAAGCCTGCGTAGCCAACCATTGATGCCACCACGATATCTATGCTGGGCATGGTCACCACCTCAGCGATTGCATCTGTGCCTGCCCACACTTTCACCGGCAGGTCAGCCAACGCCTCACGCAGCGGTTCATAGGCCGACTCGTCAGCAATGCAGACTACCTCCGGATGAAACTCCCGTGCCTGCTCGACAAGCTTATCGACGCTCCTATTCGCACAGATAGCATAGACGCCATACCGATCCGGATACGCACGCACCACATCCAGTGTCTGCGTACCTATCGATCCGGTCGATCCTAATATACAAAGATTTTTCACCATACAATCACTTCTTCGGGGTTTACGAATGTTCCTGCATCCCAAATCTCCAATTCCATCTCCTTGCTTCCATCCATCGTAGCGATTGCTTCACCGGCCTCCACTTGCATGCCTTGCCGCTTAAGAGGCTTGGTTACCTGACGATAGACGGTCATCAGCGCATTCTGCTGCAGCACTATCGTAAACGTATTATATTCCGTGCGCTCGACGAGCGTAATGCACCCGCGCATAGTGGCGAGTACGTTCTCGTTCTTGGCGGTACGTACAGCGACGGCATACTGCTGTTCCTCGGGGTCGGCGGAGCGCATTACTGCACCACGCACCGGACGGTATAACTGCGGCACTGTACGCATAGATGCCATATCGAACAGCAACAACCGCTCCCGCTCTTTCTGCTCGTATTGTGCCTTAAACGCCTCTGTCGCTTCGCTGCGCTGCTGCTCAAGTATCTGCGCGCGCTCCACACGCTGGATCGAGTCCAGACTCTGCACGCTATCCGTACGTATATCGCCGGCGGTCAGTTGCTTGATCACATCCAGGTACTGCCGCTGCAACGTCAAATCCGCTTGCAGACTGTCCACGCGCGCCGACTCGTCAATGAGTTGCTGACGCAGACTCGCACTATAGCCGGGCAGAATATTACGCAGCGGCGTATAGACGATCAGCACGGATAGCAACACGACAAGCGCGATGAATGTAAGGGTGATCATACTGATGGCACTCAACATGCTTACGCGGAAGTGGAACACTTCCCGTAGCGTGAGGTCATCCAGCATCGCCAAGCGGTATTTACGTCTCTTCTCTGCCAACTCTAAATTTTTAATTTTAAATTCTTAATTTTAAATTACAAAATGCTGCAACCTTGACAAGGCTTCAACTGTTTGAAGAAATCATTGCCCTTGTCGTCCACGAGGATGAATGCCGGGAAGTTCTCCACTTCAATCTTCCAGATAGCCTCCATACCTAATTCGGGGTACTCGACGCACTCGATGGACTTGATGTTGTTCTGCGCAAGGATAGCAGCAGGACCGCCGATAGAGCCAAGGTAGAAACCGCCGTGCTTTTGGCAGGCATTGGTCACATCAATGGAGCGGTTGCCCTTTGCCAACATGATCATCGAACCGCCGTGATCCTGGAACTCATCTACATACGGATCCATACGACCGGCTGTCGTCGGACCCATCGAACCGCAAGGCATGCCTGCCGGAGTCTTTGCCGGACCTGCATAGTAAATCGGATGGTTCTTGAGGTACTCCGGCATCGGTTCGCCTGCATCCAGACGCGCTTTGATCTTCGCGTGCGCAATATCACGACCTACAATAATCGTGCCGTTGAGGCTCAGACGCGTACCGATCGGATAGTTAGTAAGGATCGCGCATACGTCTTTCATCGGCTGGTTGAGGTCGATACGTACAGCATCGCCTTCGCCTGCCTGACGCAACTCTTCGGGAATCAGCGAAGCAGGGTTGTTGTCCAGCTTCTCAATCCATATACCGTCTTTGTTGATCTTGCACTTGATGTTACGGTCAGCGGAGCAGGAAACGCCGAGACCGATGGGGCACGAAGCACCATGACGCGGCAGACGAACGACGCGTACGTCATGCGCCATGTACTTGCCGCCGAACTGTGCACCGAGACCGATCTTGTATGCCTCTTGCAGCAGCTGTTTCTCCAGTTCGACATCGCGGAACGCTCTACCCGTCTCGTCGCCCGATGTAGGCAGCGAGTCGTAGTAATGGGTCGAAGCGAGCTTAACGGTCAACAGGTTTTTCTCTGCCGATGTGCCGCCAATGACGATCGCAATATGGTACGGAGGACAAGCAGCTGTACCGAGGGTTTTCATTTTCTCCACAAGGAACGGAACGAGCGTACCCGGATTCTGGATGCGCGCTTTCGTCTCCTGGTATAAGTACGTCTTGTTCGCCGAACCGCCGCCTTTGGTCACACAGAGGAAGCGGTACTCGTTGCCTTCGGTAGCCTCCAAGTCGATCTGTGCCGGCAGGTTGCATTTGGTGTTTACCTCATCGTACATGTTCAGCGGCGCATTCTGCGAGTAACGCAGGTTGCACTCGGTATAGGTGTTGAACACACCTTTGCTCAGTGCCTCTTCGTCGCAGAAACCCGTCCATACTTCCTGACCTTTCTCACCGTGGATGATGGCAGTGCCGGTATCCTGACAGAGCGGTAACTGACCTTTGCAGGCTACCTCGGCGTTGCGCAGGAAAGTGAGTGCTACGTACTTGTCGTTGGCAGAAGCCTCGGGGTCACGAAGTATCTTCGCTACCTGCTCGTTGTGGCTACGACGGAGCATGAAGCTCACATCATGGAACGCCTGCTGCGCCATCAGCGTCAATGCCTCCGGCTGCACTTTCAAAATCTCGTGTCCTTCAAACTCGCTGACCGACACAAAGTCCTTCGTCAGCAGATAATACTCAGTCTCGTCCTTTCCGAGCTGAAACATCGGTGCATACTTGAATTCCATATTTATGTGTATTTACTATTCTTGCAAATTAAGGCAAAAGTACGAAAAAGTACTTGCAAGCCGTTAAAACGGCTGCAAAGGTACAAAAAAAAATTGACATATACAAAAAAATAACACTTTTTTAAAAAAAATTGCCAAAATATTTGCATATATCAGAAAAAAGCAGTACCTTTGCACCCGCTTTTGAAAAATGAAGCACAAAATTGGTCCATTAGCTCAACTGAATAGAGTACCACACTACGGATGTGGGGGTTGCAGGTTTGAATCCTGCATGGATCACAAACCAAAATTAAAACCTCATCTGAGAGCTTGTTCTCAAGTGAGGTTTTTATTTTTGGTTTGTAGCACTCGCTTTTTTATTCTACGCGGAAAGTCGGCTTGTAGGGTTCGTTGACGTTGCCGAGATGCGCATCGTTTTGGAAAGCAATCGTTTGCTTCGAAACGAACGTATTCTTCATCGTGGCAGAGTAATAACGCAGCGAGAAAGACTGCTCTTCCGTCTCCGGTGCAACGATGAAGAGATAGAACAGACCGTCTTGCAGGTTCTGGAGTGCAAGACAACTGTCGCCGGAGGTTACTCTCTTTGCAGCCTGCCATCAAGACCAACGCGGCGCAAAGAAACGTTAAAGGGTTAAATGGTTAAATGACCCAATAAATCGTAAATAGAAAATGACCAAATCGTAAATAGAAAAACGCCCATTTTGTAATGAACCCCAAAAGTTGAACACAAAACTTTTGGGGTTCATTACAAAATGAGATCGTCTTTGAGAGAGTTGGAAGAATCGTTATCTGATTTCTTGTCCGGTGATGGTATAGGTCTTATCACCGCGAAGGATATAGATATTACCGTCACGGAGGATCTTACGACCCGTAACCTGTAACCTGTAACCCTTACAACTTACTAAACTCCGTCATCAGGGCGATGATGAACATCATCCCTGAACCTTCGTGATCCATATTGAGCGAGACGCTGTCGATCGCCACATGGTTGCAGCCCTGACTCTCAAAGAACCGGTACAACTCGCGTGAGTTGCCGAACGGCACGACGTCATCTTTCTGCGAGTGGTAGATCTTCAAGTCCGTGTCTGCGTCCGGTGTCCAGCCGTCCATGACATTCAACCGATCGGTATAGCTCATCATCTGCTTCGTCTCCGCCGAGGTGGTGTCCAGATACTGCGGTTGGATGAACATATAGAGGCTGTCACTTCCTAACAGTTCGTCCGCCTCGTCCATCGTGAATCGCTTGGACACGAACCATGTCTTCCAGTTGGATGACAGCGGTGACTTGAACACCTGGTCGTACGCGAGCCCGATACCGTATAACTCGTTGAGCGTGATGACGTTCAGCGGTAAGGCAGCAGGCTTGGCGATTCGCTCCCATTCCACATAGGTCTTGTAGGTCAGCGTCAGGTTATACGGTCCTGCGCCGGCGATACTCTTGAGGAAATGCACCTTGCCTTTGTATTCCGTCTGCGACAGTCTCAATGCCGCCACAGTCGTCTGCCCGCCTTGCGAGTAGCCGTAATTGATGATGCTGTCGGACATCGTGTATCCCTGTCCGGCAAGCCACTCGCGCGCTGCCAGCAAGGCATCGATGGAAGCACGCGCATTCACCTCGCCAAAGCAATACGCCTGTATCTTGTCCGCCGTCTCGCCGAAGCCCTCATAGTCTGTACTCACGACTGCGTAATTCTTCGCCAAAGCCGCTGACTGCATGTCGGTATTACCCGCCGTCGGACACTCTTCCGCACTCATAATCGTGTAGTGGTTATACAGCGCCATGACGCCGATATGCTTGCTCGCTATATTGTTCGTACTCAGTTGCAACAAGGCCGAATGCCACTGCGGACGCCCCATATGATCCTGCGTCAGATAGAGGAACTTCACATTATAACCATCCTTGGTCTGAGCCGTATCTACCACCTGCAGCCCCATGTCCGGCTCCACAAACGTGATACTATCCGGATTGACCACCAACGGCTTGCCCGCTTTCCAGACATAGGTCTGAGCCGATAAAGTTGAAAGTTGAAAGTTGAAAGTTGAAAGAAGTATAAAGTAAAAAGCTATGCGTTTCATAATTCCTAATTTTTAATTTTAAATCATCAATCATCAATCTTCAATCCCATAATATTATAAATCATGTTGTCGTGGCGGATATAGAGTTTTCCGTCTTGGATGAACTTCTCGCTCTCCCGTAATCCGTCTTCCGTAACCTGTAAGCTCTGAGGAGCACTGCTTTCGGTGAACACGATCGCTTGGTAATCGTACTTGTATAGCGGCATCTGCGCTCCGTCTTGGGCTGCGATGAGCACGACGCTGTCCGGCGTAAAGACCACCTTCCGCAAGGTGTTCAGCGCCACTTCGCTCTCCGCACCTGCCACCGGCACGAACCGCATCACTGGCGTCCCTTCTGCACCTATGAATTGTGCAGTTGCGCATAAAAGGGCTATGAATAAAAAGAATGTTTTTCGCATATTTTGTGTTATTGTTTTTGTTTCTGCGCCAAATTCGGCGCAAAGGTACACATTTTTTCGGATATATGCAAGAGGGAGGGCAAAAAAAATCTGCACTTTTAATGCAGATTTAATTTTTTAGGTTTGCCAATAAACCGCCTTTACTTAGGTTGTTTGCCGATGTAGGCGAGAATACCGCCGTCCACGTAGAGTATCTGTCCGTTGACGGCATCCGACGCATGGGAAGCGAGGAAGACTGCAGGTGCGCCCAACTCATCGGGTTCGAGCCATCGACCCGCCGGTGTCTTGGCGCAGATGAACGAGTCGAAGGGATGACGACTACCGTCCGGTTGACGCTCGCGCAACGGGGCTGTCTGCGGAGTAGCTATATAGCCCGGTCCGAGGCCGTTGCACTGGATGTTGTACTCGCCGTACTCCGAGCAGATGTTACGGGTCAGCATCTTCAGTCCACCCTTGGCAGCAGCATAAGCCGAAACCGTCTCGCGGCCGAGTTCGCTCATCATCGAGCAGATATTGATGATCTTGCCTTCGCGACGCTCCATCATCTCCGGCAACACAGCTGCCGATACGATATACGGTGCCACCAAGTCGATGTCGATCACCTGCTGAAACTCTTCGCGTTTCATCTCGTGCATCGGAATACGCTTGATGATGCCGGCGTTATTGACCAGAATATCAATCTGTCCTATCTCCCGATGGATCTGCTCAACGAGCGCTTTGACGGCGTTTTCGTCCGTCACATCACACACATATCCGGTGACGTTGGTTATCCCTTCCGAATGGTAGAGTTCATACGCTTTGTCCACAGCTTCCTGGCTGCGGGCATTGAAAATGAGATGGTTGGCACCTGCGTGTGCAAATGCTTTCGCGATTGCGAAACCGATTCCGTAACAACCGCCTGTCACCCAGGCGTTCTTCGTTTCAAGGCTAAATGGATTCGTCATAATACAAAAATATAATTATCGGGTGCAAAGGTACAAAAAATTTACGATTTGACGATTGACGATTGACGATTTTTTCTTTTTTTCCGTATAAAATGCACTTTTTTTGAAATAATGTACGTGCGCGCTTGCATATATAAAATATTTTTTGTAATTTTGCGCGATATTTTGTGAAAGGATGCAAAAGAGTGATTTTACAGTAGCAGAAGAGGAGATGATCCAACGCGAGTTTGAAGCGTTGTTAGATGATTATGCGCATACACCTCACCGTCAAAAAGTGGAGTTGATTACGCATGCGTTCAATTTTGCGCATAAGGCTCATTACGGTGTGCGTCGTTTAAGCGGCGAGCCGTATATATTGCATCCGATAGCTGTCGCGCGCATCTGCGTGAAAGAGATCGGTCTGGGCAGCACGAGTATCTGTTCGGCGCTGTTGCATGACGTAGTGGAGGACACCGACTACACGGTGGAGGACATAGCGGGTTTGTTCGGCGACAAGATCGCGCAGATAGTGAGCGGTTTGACAAAGATCAGCGGCGGCGTATTCGGCAGCCAGGCATCAGAGCAAGCGGAGAACTTCCGCAAGTTGCTGCTGACGATCAGCGACGATATACGCGTGGTGTTGATCAAGATAGCCGACCGGTTGCATAACATGCGTACGTTAGGTGCGCAGCCGAAAGACAAGCAATACAAGATAGCCGGTGAGACGCAGTATATCTATGCTCCGTTGGCGCACCGTCTGGGTCTGTTCCCGATCAAGACGGAGCTGGAGGATCTGAGTTTCAAATACGAGCATCCGGAGACGTGGAAGGAGATTCACGACAAGCTGGAGGCAGTTAAGCAGCATCAGTTGGACAGCTTCGAGCAGTTTGCCGGCCCTATACGTGAGCGATTGACGAGCATGGGCTACCGCTTCACTCTCAAAGCGCGCATCAAGTCGGTTTATTCGGTATGGAAAAAGATGATGAGCAAGCAGTGTGCGTTCGAAGACGTATATGATCTGTTGGCGGTGCGCATCATCTTCACGCCGAACGAATCGATGAGCGAGAAAGACCAGTGCTGGATGATCTACTCGGCGATTACGGAGATGTATCGCCCTCATCCGGAGCGCATCCGTGACTGGATCTCCACGCCGAAAGCGAACGGATACGAGGCGCTGCATGTGACGGTGATGGGCAAGAACGGCGACTGGATAGAGGTGCAGATCCGTACGGATCGTATGAACGAGATAGCCGAACGGGGTTACGCCGCACACTGGAAATACAAAACCGGCGAGACGGACGACAGCGAGTTGGACAAATGGATTCGTGAGATAAAAGATATCCTTGCGCACCCCGAGAAAGACGCGATGGAGTTCTTAGGCACCTTCAAGCTGAACCTGTTCGCGCAGGAAGTGTTCGTGTTCACGCCGAAGGGCGAGATCAAGACGATGCCGCTTGGTTCGACGACGCTGGATTTTGCGTTTATGTTACACTCGGAACTGGGCGAGCACTGCATAGGCGCGAAAGTGAACCACACGCTGGTGTCGTTGTCGTATCAGCTCAAGGGCGGCGACCAAGTGGAGATATTGACCTCCAACAGCCAGCATCCGCAGAAAGAATGGTTCGACATGGTGACGACGGCAAAGGCGCGTAATGGTCTGAACCAGTATTTCCGCCGCGAGGAGCGTCGTTACATCAAGCACGGCGAGCGGCTGGTGGAAGATGCAATCAACATGGATTCCGAGTTGGCAGCCAACAAAGACATGGCGCTGTCGCGTCTGATGGCGTATTACAACATAACCCAGCCCAACGAACTGTACGCGCATGTGGGTCAAGGTGCGATTCGTCTGGATAACATCCGCGAGATCGTCTTTCCCAAACGCGGCTGGCGGTCGTATATACCGTTCTTTGGAAAGAGTGAGACCGCTAACACTGACGGAGCACAGACCGCTAACGCTGACAGACCGGCTTCGCCTGACGGACAGACCGATGTGAAGCCGAAGAAGGGGCCGCACACGGTGGTACTGACCGATGACGAGCTGGGCAAGAAATTCGTGCTCAGTAACTGCTGCCATCCTATTCCGGGCGACGAAGTATTAGGCTATCTGGACGAGAAAGGGCTGATGCACATCCATAAGATCGACTGCCCGGAAGCAAACCTGCTCAAGACCAGTTACGGCAAACGCATCTACTCGGCGACATGGAACACGCACCGTGTACAATCGTTCGTGGAGACGATCGAGATGAAGGGTATCGACAAGTTCGGCGTGCTCATCCAGGTACTGCAGACCATTACCACCGATTTCCATATCAACATGCGATCGGTGAACATATCCAGCAAGAACGGTATCTTCAAGGGCACGATGGACATATACGTCTATGACAGTTCGGAACTGAACGAACTGCTCAAAGCGCTCCGCAAGATAGACGACATCAAGGAAGTGAAGCGTGTGGCGGCGGAGAATTAAAAATTAAAAATTATGAATTAAAAATTATATATTTTAGGTATATGAAAAAGATTTTCAGTACTCTCTGCATGGCTCTTGTAGCAGTAGCCATGATGGGTCAAGACCCTGTTATTACATTTGAGAAGACAGAGCACGATTTCGGCAAGATCAACGAAGAAGACGGCCGAGTATCTGTCGTGTTTGAGTTCAAGAACGAAGGCATGAGCCCTCTCGTGCTGAGCAATGTGCGCGCGAGTTGCGGTTGTACTACTCCTACATGGACCAAAGAGCCGGTAGAACCCGGTCAGACAGGAGCCATCACCGTGACCTATAACCCGAACGGCCGTCCGGGACGCTTCCAGAAGACCGTGACGATCACTTCCAACGCGAGCGAGCCGACCAAGAAAGTATATATCAAGGGTGAAGTGATTCCGAAGCAAGCCAAGCCGGTGAACAAATACACGATTTCGGTAGGCGAGTTGAGTATGCAAGGCAAGGTGCTGGATCTCGGCGTCATCAAGAAAGGTGAGACGAAATCGGGCGAATTGGAGTACGCGAACCTCACGGAAGCCGAGCATAAAGTGGAACTGGCTGCTTTCCAAGCCGACGGACTGATTCATCAGGCATCCCTGGAGAGCATCAAGCCGACAGAAGTAGGTAAGTTCATTTTCGCTATCGATACGAAGCAGACGAAACTATACGGCCCGATCGAGTTCAATGCGTTCGTGGTGGTAGATGGCAAGTTGGACAAAACGGAGCCTTTCCGTCTGACCGTCAAAGCCGACATCGTGGAGGATTTCAGCAACCTCAGCGTTGAGGACAAACAGCAGGCACCGATCCTCGAGACCCTCGCCGAGCAACACGCCGGAAACATCGCTGCGGGCAAGAACAAAAAGTTCCTTTTCCCGATCAAGAACACCGGTGTGAACGCACTCGAAGTACGCCGCGTCTATAGCAACGACGAGCACTTGCTCATCAAAGCGCCGAAAGCCGTCAAGTCGGGTAAGAAAGGTGACATCAACGTTGATATCCATACCGCCGGTCTGGAGCCGGGCGCTTACACGCGCGAGGTAGTGATCATCACCAATGACTTCGCGAACCCCGTTAAACGTGTCAAATTACACTTCACCGTTGAATGATCGATCATCCGGAAAATAGTGCCGAATACAAAGGACTGACGGTAAACGCAGGCGTAGAGAACCTGCCTTCCGTCAATCCTTATGCGACTTTCCGCCGCAAGAAAACCGTGCTGAGTCCCGAAGCCTATTTCGAGGGCATTCGCAACGGCGACATGACTGTTCTCAGTCAGGCGGTGACGCTGGTGGAGAGTAACCTGCTCGCCGACCAAGTCATTGCGCAGAAAGTGATTGAGCTGTGCCTACCCTACGCCGGTAACTCGATTCGCGTAGGCATCACCGGTGTGCCTGGAGCCGGCAAATCAACTTTCATCGAAGCGCTGGGCAGCGAGTTATGCGAGCATGGCAAGAAACTGGCGGTGCTGGCTATCGACCCTTCGTCCGAACGGAGCAAGGGCTCGATCCTCGGCGACAAGACGCGTATGAACGAACTGTCCGTCAAGTCGAACGCGTTCATCCGTCCCAGTCCGAGTGCCGGTTCGCTCGGCGGCGTAGCGCGTAAGACACGCGAGACGATCGTGCTATGCGAGGCGGCAGGCTTCGACACGATATTGCTGGAGACAGTCGGTGTCGGGCAGTCCGAGACGGCGGCACACTCGATGGTGGACTATTTTCTGCTGCTCCAAGTGACCGGAACAGGCGACGAGCTGCAAGGCATCAAACGTGGTATCATGGAGATGGCGGACGGTATCGCCATCAACAAATGTGACGGTAATAATATTGAACGTGCGCGCGCCGCGCGTGTGAGCTTCAAGAACGCGCTTATGCTCTTCCCGCCCTCCGAATCCGGCTGGAAACCCGACGCAATCTGCTGTTCGTCCATTGACCATTCAGGCGTCATGGAAGTATGGCAGAACATAGAGGAATACATCGCGTTCACCAAAGCTAACGGTTACTTTGACGCCCATCGCACCGAGCAAGCCAAGTACTGGATGTACGAGACGATTAACCAGGCGCTGCTCGACGGTTTCTACAAGAACGAAGCGATGGAGCATCAGATAGAAGTAGCTGAAAGACAAGTGTTAAACAACGAAATAAGCAGTTTTATCGCTGCGCATAACTTACTGACTGCATATGGCAGTAACAAACAAAAATAGCAAACGTACCCCGCAAACGACCATCATCAAGGTAGGCGCGAACGAGATGGGCAAGCTGCCCCCGCAGGCACAAGAGTTGGAGGACTCCGTGCTCGGCGCTATCATGATCGAGAAAGATGCGTACGGAACAGTGGCCGACCTGCTGCGCCCGGAGGTGTTCTACAAGGATCAGAACCGTCTGGTCTATGAAGCAATCCGTGACCTCGCCTCCAAGGATCAGCCTATCGACGTACTCTCCGTAGGAGAGAAGTTGCGTTCGAGAGGTACGCTGGAGAAAGCCGGCGGTGTCGTTTATATAGCTGACCTCACCCGCCGTGTAGCCTCCGCCGCGCATTTGCGTTACCACGCGGAGATCATCGCCAAGAAAGCTACCGCCCGTGACCTCATCGCCATGGCGGCGCAGATAGAAGAGAAAGCTTTCGACGAGACGCAGGATATAGATGATTTGATGCAGGAAGCGGAAGCGGGTATCTTCGAGATCACGCAACGCAGCCAGAAACGCGACGTCACACAGATAGACCCCGTCATCGAGGAAGCCTTCGCCCGTATGGAGAAAGCCGCCAAGAACGACGGTTCTATCTCCGGTATTCCTTCCGGATACCACGCGCTGGACAAGATCACATCCGGCTGGCAGACACCTGACCTCATCATCATCGCGGCTCGTCCTGCGATGGGTAAGACCGCTTTCGTGCTCTCGATGGCAAAGAACATAGCTATCGACCGCAACATACCGGTAGCCATTTTCTCGCTCGAGATGAGTAACGTACAGCTCGTTAACCGTCTGATTATGAACGTGTGCGAGTTGGAAGGCGACAAGATCAAAACGGGTAAGATGACCAAAGAGGATTCGAAACGCCTCAACACGAAAATCAACATCATGAAGGGCAAACCGCTCTACATGGACGATACCCCTTCGCTCTCGATTTACGAACTCCGCTCCAAAGCACGCAAACTGGTTCGCGAGCATGGCGTTAAAATGATCATCATCGACTACTTGCAGCTGATGAACGCGCAGGGTTCGTCGTTCGGTAGCCGCGAGCAGGAAGTGAGCATCATTTCCCGCGGTCTCAAAGGCTTGGCAAAAGAGTTGGAGATACCGATCATCGCCCTCTCGCAGCTCAACCGTGGTGTAGAAGCACGTCAGGGCGTAGAAGGCAAGACCCCGCAGTTGGCGGACCTCCGTGAGTCCGGTGCTATCGAGCAAGACGCTGATATGGTTTGTTTCATTCACCGTCCTGAGTACTACCATTTGTACAACGACGACAAGACAGGCAAAGACCTGCGCGGTTTGGCACAGATCATCGTTGCCAAGCACCGTAACGGCGCTACCGATAGTATTTGGCTCCGTTTCCGCGGCAAGTACGCCAAGTTCCAGAACGAAGACGAAGCCATCGATCCGGATGAGTTGGGCGGCGCACGCTTGGAACCGGAGACGGTGTCCATTCAATCCAGTATGAATAGTTTAGGTGAAGATTTAAGTCAATTCCAATTATAAGATATGCAAAGAACAATAATTATAGACGCGCTTAAGCGCACAGATTTTGGGGCAGAGATCAACGTCAGAGGATGGGTTCGTAGCCGCCGAGGCAATAAACAAGTATCGTTTATCGCCCTCAACGACGGCTCTACAATCAAGAACATCCAAATTGTGGTGGATCTCGAGAAATTCAATGAAGAGCTCCTCAAACCCGTTACTACCGGCTCGTGTATCAGCGCAACCGGTATCCTCGTAGAGAGCCAGGGCGCAGGTCAAGCTGTAGAGATCCAGCTGACTGAACTTGAGGTATATGGCACTGCAGACCCCGAGAAATATCCGCTGCAGAAGAAAGGCCTCAGCATGGAGTTCCTGCGTTCGATCGCCCACCTTCGTCCTCGTACCAACACCTTCGGCGCGGTATTCCGCATTCGTCATAACATGGCGATGGCGATCCATACCTATTTCCACGAGCACGGCTATTTCTATTTTCATACGCCGCTCATTACCGCCAGCGACTGCGAGGGCGCAGGACAGATGTTCCAGGTTACAACCAAGAACCTCTACAACCTCAAATTCGACGAGAACGGTCAGATCGACTACTCCGATGATTTCTTCGGCAAACAGGCCGCCCTCACCGTGAGCGGTCAGCTCGAAGGCGAACTCGGCGCGATGGCGTTGGGCAAGATATACACTTTCGGTCCGACCTTCCGTGCGGAGAATAGCAACACGCCGCGGCATCTCGCGGAGTTCTGGATGATTGAACCCGAAGTAGCGTTCATTCAGAAAGACGAACTCATGGATCTCGAAGAGGACTTCATCAAATTCTGCGTCCGCTGGGCACTCGACCACTGCATGGACGACCTCGAGTTCCTCAACCAGTTCGTGGACAAAGGCCTCATCGAGCGCCTCAAATCGGTAGTGGACACCGAATTTGTCCGCCTACCCTACACCGAAGGTATCAACATCCTGCAGGAAGCGGTCAAGAACGGCAAGAAATTTGAGTTCCCATGCAACTGGGGCGATGACCTCGCGTCGGAACATGAGCGTTTCCTCGTAGAGGAACATTTCGGCAAACCCGTCATCATGACCGACTACCCGAAGGACATCAAAGCCTTCTATATGAAGATCAACGAGGACGGCAAAACCGTTCAAGGCACCGATGTTCTTTTCCCGCAAATCGGCGAGATCATCGGCGGCTCGGTACGCGAAGAGAGCCTTGAACTGCTCAACAATGAGATCGAAAGACGCCATATTCCGATGAAGGATATGTGGTGGTATCTCGACACCAGACGCTTCGGTGCCGCACCACACGCTGGATTCGGACTCGGCTTCGAGCGACTCATGCTCTTCGTGACAGGAATGCAGAACATACGCGACGTCATTCCTTTCCCGCGTACACCCAAGACCGCTGAATTTTAAAAGACAAATATATATCATAAAAAACACTAACAAACAATCGTTATGAGAAACAAACTCTTTTCTCTGATGGCTGTGTTACTGGTCTCATTGACCTGCTGGGCACAGACATCGCTCAAAGGCCGCGTTATTGACCTCACATCACAAGTGCCAGTGGTGGGAGCGAAGGTAACGCTCGCGAACCAGAACATTTCGACTACGACCAACGCGAACGGTGAGTTCAATCTGCTCTACCTCGAAGCGATGGACGAAGAAGTGCTGATTGAAGCGGATGGTTTCGTGCCTGGGATTGAGCTGATCAACATTCAGGCTGATCGTGAAAACGAACTGGCAGACATCCTCTTGGAGCAGGACATCATCTCGCAGACACAGGACGAGATCCTACTCAACCTCACCGAGGAAGAAATGACCGATGACGAGGGACGATCGCAAGCACAGGCTTCATCGGCATCGGCATCTACGGATGTCTTCAACTCCAACACTTCATTTGCCTGGTCAACAGCACGTTACCGCAACCGCGGTTACCTGTCAAACGCGGAGAACTACTACATCGAGGGATTGAATTTCAACTCCCAAGAGCGCGGTAACTTCAATTACTCCGCGATGGGAGGTCTCAATGATGCCAGCAGATACAAAGAGGTGCTCAACCCGATAGAGGCGACTAACTTCACCTTTGGTGGTGTAGCTCAATCGACCAACTACCTCATGGGCGCAAGCCGATTCGCGCAAGGATGGAAAGTAGGTGCAGCAGGTACGAACCGTAACTACAAAGCCCGTGTGAACGCCACATACGCTTCCGGTATCCTGAAGAACGGCTGGGCGTTCATCGGACAATTGGCTTATCGTTTCTCGCCGTACATCGACCAGAAAGGCATCATCGGAGAAGGTATCAAATACTATTCGCTCGGCTATTTCTTCTCGGCGGAAAAGATTTGGGACAAGGCACGCCTCAAACTCATCACTTTCGGTGCTCCGACAGAACGCGGACAAAATGCGGCTGTGACACAGGAAGTGTATGACCTCACCGGCTCGAATAACTATAACCCCTATTGGGGCTATCAGGACGGCAAAGTACGTAACTCACGTATCGTGAAATCGTACGATCCTACCGTCATTGCTGCGTTTGAATACAACATCGACGAGCAGCAGAAAATCAAAGCAGCGGTCGGATACCACTATTCCTTGTACTCCAACTCGGCGCTTAATTTCAATAACGCTCCGGATCCGCGTCCGGATTACTACCGCAACTTGCCTTCTGCTTTGTGGGACGGACAAATCGCAAACCCGAACAGCAACGCCAAGCATTCGGAGTACCAGCTCTACGACGAGAACGGACAGCACTATCCGTGGGGTCTGTTCATTGGCCAGGATTTGTCCAATAACTACCTCGGCTCCGGTTTCGTGGGCGATGATGGACGACTCGTCGGACCCTCTGTGGACAAAGACCAGTACAACCGCCTGGTGTACCTCTGGCAAACGCGTGACAACAAGACTACGCAGATAGACTGGGAAAGCATCTATGCCGCTAACTACGCCAATAACCACAATAATCCGGAAGGTTCGGCACGGTATATGCTCGAGCGTCGCCATAATGATATTCAAGAGACGAGCGCTTCGTTCAATTACACCAACACCAAATATAACCACCTCAAGATGACCCTCGGCGTGGAGGGTAAGTTCTCGCAGGGTATCCACTACAAGACGATGGACGATCTTCTGGGCGGAAACCAGTGGATTGACATCGATGCCTTCGCGGAGCGTGATATCAAGGAGTTGGCGGCCAGCACCGGCTTTACTCAGGAGGATATTGCACAAGTGGTTCAGAATGATATGTACCACCCCAATAAGGTGATTCACGTAGGCGACCGGTTTGGTTACGACTACCGCATGAACTTAGGCAACATCAAAGCTTGGTTCCAGAACGAATGGACCTTCAATGAGGTGGATTTGTACTATGCGTTGGCTATCGACTACAACTCGATGCAGCGTACAACCAATATGTTCAACGGCCGTCAGGCGTACTTGGCAACATTGGCTTACCAACGCGGTACGATGTTTAAGTATTTCGGAGATGACGTTGATCAATATAAAGATCCCAACCGTTCCACCTACTATGGTAGAACCCACTACTTCGTGGATCCGGCTGTCAAGTTCGGTGTCATCTACAAGATTAACGGTCGTAACCGCCTCAAGCTGAACACACTCGCCGAGACGCGCGCGCCGTATTCACGCGATGCCTACATCTCGCAGCGTATTCACGACCGCGTTGTGGATCATATCTATACCCACGATACTGCAAGAACCGTCGTAGAATTCTACGGATCCAGCGAGAAAGTGGTTTCTGCCGATTTGACTTATGAGTTCAACTACCCGATCGTTCGCGGTCGTATTACCGGATTCTACACCCGCAGTTGGAATGGTACTGAGCTCAACGCCTACTATGATGACGAGGCACGTACGTTTGTCAACCAAGCCCTAACCGGAATAGACAAACAGTTCATCGGTGGAGAGGCGGCTATTTCTGTCAAACTCGGTACGTACTTCACCCTTACCGGTGTTGCTTCGATAGGTGACTACCGGTATATGAGCAACCCTACGGCCTTGGCTTCCGCGGAGAACGGTATGCCGATGGGACAGAGGGATGTCACCAAAGAGCTCATCTATGAGGTGCGCGATAAAGTGCTGCTGAAAGGATTGCATATCTCTACCGGACCGCAAGCCAATGCCAGCCTCAAACTCAGCTTCTTCCACCCGAAGATGTGGTTTGCAGACATCACAGTCAGCTATCACGACTGGAACTACCTCTCTGTAGCTCCGAGTCGGCGCGTGCAAGGTCTCTATACCGGCGTACGTACCGATGGTACACCGGTGAACGGTTGGTTCGGAGACAGTTACGCCAACGCCATCCAGACTACGGACGATCAGTCTGTTCGCTGGAGCTATGACAATGATGGAAACGTAGTTTATGAAAACGCGGTGCTGGATGACAACGGTGTACCGGTTCTCAAATACCCGTACAACATCATGACCATGCAGGAGAGCCTCGCGGCTACAAACCCGCTCAACCGCTTCCTCATTGATGCTTCGGTCGGTAAACTCATCTACCTCCCGAACCGTCAGTCCGTCTCGATCAACCTCAGCGTCACCAACCTCACCAACAACACGCATTTCAAGACCGGAGGTTATCAGCAAGCGCGTCTCCCAAGAGGCGTACTCCAAGGAGAGAAAGACTATCATAACTCCGTCATTACCGCCAACGCGTGGAAATATCCTTCCAAGTATTACTACGCTTGGGGCGTGAACTTCTTCTTGTCCATAACCTATAAATTCTAAGCGCTATGAATATGATTAAAAATTCTTTGTACTTTGTACTTTGTACGTTTGTACTGGTAGCTATGACGTCGTGCGAGCCGCGGGCACTCACCGAGAAGGATGTTTTCATCGCCGACTCCACGCTCACAGACATACTGAACGCAGAGAACCCTGAGGGATATACCGTTTATACCCTCAATGACTTCCTCGATACCTACATGACCGAGCAGGGTAACTTCTGGAGCGACACCAGCCAGTACCGCTCGCGCTCCACGAACGGTAACGGTATCTACCTCTATGCTGTGGATACGATTCCGTCCGACGGACAAGGTATTTATATCCGTGGTCGCGTCTCGACGGATGACTTCGCCGGAAACTTCTACAAATCGCTCGTCATACAGCAGATCGTGGACAGCAAGCAGCAAAACCTGCGTGTTTCGGTGGATTTGGGTTCCTCCGGCGGTTTGTACCAAATCGGTCAGGAAATTCTCATCCGTTGTAACGGCTTGGCTGTAGGACGCTATGCCAACCAGCCGCAACTCTGCGTACCCGCGTATAACAATAATATATACGCGATGAACGCTTCGCAGAAAGTGGGCTGGGCGCCGGGTCGTATTCCTGGACCCAAGTTCCGCAAAGCAGTTCGCCTCATTGGCACACCGGATCCTTCCAAACTGAAGTACGACACCCTTTCACTCAAAGCACTCTTTGATGAACTGCCGAATATCCCGACAGTCGATTCCATCGGTATGGATAAAGTGCGTAAAGCCGACGGACGACTCGTTGTCATCACCAAGGTACACTTCAGCGGTTACTGCAATAACGATGGTGATTACACCAAGTGTATCTATGCGCACCCGGATTCATCGACCATCGTCAATGTCTTTGCGTCAACGACCAATAACATCGGCTTCCCGCAAAACCGTATTCTCCAAAACAGCTCGGAGAACAGAAGCATCTGCTGCTCGGCTTCGGAGTATTGCAAGTTCGCTAACTTCTTCCTGCCGGGAGCACAACCCGATACCATCAAGGCCGTTACCTACTGCAAAAACTGGGAAGGTTCTATTACAGGTATTTTAGGCTGGTACTGCGATAACGCAACCCATACCAGCAAAGGCTTGCAGAAACTCTCCGGCTACGAGTGGTCTGTTACCCCACGCGGTATTCCAGGATTTGGACTTCCGGATATCTATATGAAAAATAACAAAGGCGAAGAGTGGGTTCCGCAAGAGTTCGACCCGGCTTACTATAAGAAATACATGAGCGGAAAAGCTTCTGAATAATGAAACTGAATTGGCTCGATATCATCATCATCTTGCCGCTCGTCTTTGGGCTCGTTAGAGGTGTCATGCGCGGCTTTGTCTCCGAGATCATCGCCATCGTGGTGGTGGTCCTCGGAGTCATAGGCTCGCGCTTGGCGGCACCTGCCTGCTCGGCGTGGCTGCTCAAACAATTCGCTTGGCCGGCTAACGTGTGTGACGTCGTGGCATATGTAGCGATTTTCCTCGTTATTGCCGTCATCCTCTCCATCTTGGCGAAACTGCTCTCCAAATTCCTAAAAGCCATCCACCTCGGATGGGCGAACAGACTCTTGGGCGGACTCTTCGGATTATGCAAATACGCCATCTTGGTACTCATCGTCGTTTTTGTCTTGGATAAAACCAATGCCACATTTCATTGGCTCGACGAATCCCAAATCGTCAAAACATCCCTCGTCTATCCCCAAGCCGTCAAAGCCGTCCACTATTGCACTCACCTCATCGGAGTCTCGTCCTAATTAGGATCTACTTGAACCCTCCCCTTTTTATGTGCTATTACCTCTCTCTCGGCAGTAATCTCGGTGATCGTGAGCAGACACTTCGTTTGGCGTTACAACGCATTGAGCAGCAAATAGGCGTTGTGCTTCGTTGTTCTTCCTTTTACTACTCTGCCCCGTGGGGTTTTCAATCCGACAATGACTTCTGCAATCTCTGTTGTGCTGTAGAGACAACGAAATCCCCGCTGGAAGTCCTCTCCCTCACTCAATCCATCGAACAAGCCTTGGGACGCACCCGTAAATCCATAAATGGCAACTACTCCGATAGACCTATTGACATCGACCTCATTCGTATCTTTGACGGTGAGAAAGAGCTATACCTCTCCCTTCCTGAACTCACTATTCCGCATCCTTTTTGGCAAGATCGTGACTTCGTAAAGCTCCCTTTAGCAGAAATCCTGCCGTAAAAATGCATTTTTTTGCAAAAAAATTTGGTCATGTCAAAAAAAAGTTGTACCTTTGCACCCGCTTTTGAAAAAAAGCTGTACGGTGGTCTTAGCTCAGTTGGTAGAGCATCGGATTGTGGTTCCGAGTGTCGTGGGTTCGAGCCCCACATTCCACCCAAATCGCTGTAAATCAATAGATTACAGCGATTTTTTATGCCGTTTTTTGACAAGCACAGCCAGAATACAGCCAGCAAGTCAAAAAAATCACCTTTGTTTTGAGAGTATTAGAGTAATTCGCGAAAATCATTAAAACGCTGAAAATCAACAACATGCGGCGTTTTATTTATTAATTGTCACTTCAAAAAATTAAAGTGGTTCCGAGTGCCGCTATTTTTGCAAAGATTTTGTGCGATTTATATACAAAGCAGGCTCCGGATAATGCTCGGAGCCTGCAATTGAAATAATCCTAACGACTACGATTTATCTTACCTCTGCGCCGGTAGCGTTGAAGAATTTACCGTCACGCTCGATGAGCAGTTGACCGTTCACTATACGCTTCACAGCTTTCGTATCAACAGCGGTTTTCTCGATAGCTGTTGTGCCATCTTCGAGGGTGAAGACCATTTGGTAAATTTGATACACATCCAAAGATCCCGATTCCGGACCCTGGAGATCTACAGCAGCAGCCGGAGTGCCTTCCCATACGAGTTTGAAATTCGTAGCATCCCAAGTCCAATCGCGACACGTAGAACCGCCTTGACCGTAAATCTCAATCTTGGTAATATTACGTGATGCATGCGAGAACGTCAGTTTGGAATCAGCGGCGGACAAGTACATCTCCCTATTATTCGCCAAGCTATTTCCGGCTTGGGTGCCACTAAAGATACATGTAATACCATCTTTGATGTTGTTTTCATTTACGAGTACAGGAGGAGTTGCCCATTTTAGACCACAATAAATGTTTGACAAGAACTCTGTGTCCCAAACAACGTAATTCGGGCCAACCGGTGCGGGTGTTAACTTGATGAAATTCTTGGTTGCAATAGTACTGTATTGTCCGTTCTTATAAGCGGCAGCTTTTACCGTCGCGCTTTGTGTCAGAGTGAACGGATCGGAATATACGAGCTTTCCTTCTTCCGTAGGATTAGAACCATCGATGGTATAATAAATGGTTGCGTTTGCGGTACTGCTTGCGATAGTAACGGTTGTACTCTCGCTGAACATATCTTCGCCGGAGATAGTCGGTTTATTCGGAGCTGCTTCTGAGTAGGTGCAATAAATGGTGATATCCCCTTCGAACTCACACATGATGGCTACACTTTCTGAAGAGCCTTGCCATGGGTTAGCATCATTCCAACCGATGGAAAAATAACCTAACTGGTCACCAGATATCTCTACCCGGGTGATTTTAAACCCTACTGGACAGTTCAAGTAGCCGTACAGAGACCCGGAACTATACTCATATTCATCCAACGAAATGTCATCCTTGGCAATCGAAAGGCCGGAGCCCTCTGTCAATTCATAGGAACCGATTGTCACCAGATTGGCAAACATACTCACGCTCATGAGCGCGGCAAAGAGAAATGTAAAGATTTTTCTCATAATGTTTTGATTTTTAGTTAAATAATATTGTTGATTTTTTGATTTGTAACATAGCGGGAAACCAATCCCGCTATGCTAAATATTTTAACGTACCTCTGCACCGGTAGCGTTATAGAACTTGCCGTTCTTCTCAATGAGGAGTTGACCGTCCTTGATAAATTTACGATTGGACGATTTACGATTTACGATTTCGTCAATACCCGTTGCGCCGCCTTCGCCCTTGATCGAGATGGTGAGGGTGTAGGTGAATTCCTCGTCGTCCAGATTATAGTAGGATCCTCTTACCATAGCCATACCTTCGAAGGCTTCGCTGATGGTGATGAAGTGATTAGCATCATCGTCTAAGCCTGCGGTCACAGCATTACCTGCTGCTATCGGCGCATTAAAAAAGTCACAGTAACCACCTTGCAATGCATAAAGTTCTTGAATGATAACGTCCAATTCTCCATCCTTATACTCCGAATCGCACACAAATGTGTGTGGCAGTTCTACCGACACCTCTTTCCTGTTGCCGTTAGCCTCAAAGACTACGATCGGATTTTCTGCCGAGCCGCCGCCGATAGCCTCGATGATGGAAGCTTTCGCAGACCAGTTGGTTGCCCCTTTGTAGTTATCTACCGATCCTGCCGGTACATAAATATGCGCGAGGGAACCACTAAACCAGAAGGCAGTGTTTCCTAAAGTTGGAGGATTAACCGCATTACATGTTAATGAGACTAACTGCGAACATTCTGTGAAAGCATATTCACCGATGCTTTGGATGCTGGCAGGGAGCTCAACAGAGGATATAGCACAAGCCCCGAAAGCAGAATAACCAATGCTTTCAACGCTATTACCAAAGGTCAAAGAGCTTATTTTGCTACATCTGAAAAAAGCAGCATCTCCAATGCTTGTGACCGCATCGCTGATAATAAGATGCTCAATCTCCGTTCTTCCCATGTAAGCCGCTTCTCTCGGATTGGAGTTAACCGTCAAGGTCTTGGTAGCTTCATCCCATGCATCGCCTTCGAGTACCCAAGGACCAATCGTGAAGACGATGGAGGACACTCCACTAAAAGAATAACCATAGTCCACAGATGTTGCATTACCTATCCATGTAGCAGCGGTTGAACTGGGCTCTTTCCAACCGGCTGCATCAACACTGTGGGACGAAGATGTAACGACGATGCTGTAAATAGCCTGGTCATTTGTTAAGGAGAAAGTAAAGGCCTTACTACTATTACCATAAAAGTTACCACCCGATACAGAAGCACCAGTATTCACTGTTAGTTTGACGTTGTCTTTCGTGAACTCACCTCCGGCTTCCAGATTAAGGGCAGCTATAGTAGCTGCATCCCACGTTACGGTGGTTGCAAACATGCCTACGCTCATGAGCGCGGCAAAGAGAAATGTAAAGATTTTTCTCATAATGTTTTGAATTTTAAATTGTTAATAATTATTGTTAGTTAATTTTTTGCTATATTTACGACAAAGCGACAAGAGCGCAACGCTCCTGCCGCCTATTCGTCGGTTATATCCATTTTATCACGCCATTCGCATTCGCACGTGTGTGTGTGTGTGTGTGTGTGTGTGGATAAGACTAATCATCTCAATTGGTGCTCTATTTAACATCCGAGTATGGACGATATCTATATTATATTACGAACGCATGCGTTCGCAATTAAGTTAATTATCTTCTTCGTCGCGTTGGAGTTGAGCCTTTACTTCATCTATCTCTTTTATTAATTGCTCCTCCGTAGGGAGATAAAGTTGGTATTCTGATGCGAGGATGGTCTTATTGTCTTGCGGTAGCGTTGTGCGCACGAGGGTATCATTCTTACGTGTGCAAAGCAAAATTCCAATGGTAGGATTCTCTTCCGGCAATTTTTCGTTGCGATCATAGTAATTCACATACATCTGCAATTGTCCTAAATCTTGATGGGTCAATTCGCCTGTCTTTAGTTCAACCACAACAAAACAACGCAACAATCGATTGTAGAACACCAAGTCAGCAAAAAACTCATCATCCTCTAATAGAATACGCTTCTGGCGTGCCACAAAAGAGAAGCCCTTACCGAACTCAAGCATAAAATCAGCAATATGTGTGATGATGGCTTGCTCTAAGTCCTTTTCATAATAGGCTGCTTCGCGTTTTAAACCAAGGAACTCTAATACTGTTGGTTGCTTGATAATTTCTTGAGGTGTTTCCGGGATACGTTCTTTTCGCGCCACAGCTAAAACAGCCTCTTTGTCATTACTCATCAATAATCTTTCGTACAGCATAGAGTCAATCTGTCGTTGCAGTTCACGTCCCGTCCATGCATTATTCACTGCTTCCAACTCGTAGTACTCACGTTTGTCTGGATCGGAAATCTGGATAAGCGACCGATATTGGCTCCAATTTAATTGCGACCGCACTGCGGACGGAATTGGATATTCGCGGAAAAATTGCCGTGCTCGTTCTAACTGACGTGCCCCAAATCCACTACCATACTCCGGCTCAATTCGTTGAGCGAGATTTTTTATTAGATAGGTGCCATACTCTGCACGAGCCTTTCCTTGTTGTTCCTCCTCTAAAATACGCTTGCCCAAATTCCAATACATCTGCACACGGCAAAAATCCACACTACGAACAGCATTCTGTTGTGCTTGTCGGATAATCTGACGAATGTCATCAACGAACTGTTCCCTGATTGGTTGAGCCGGATATATGTCTGCGTCTTTAGTGGTCATCTGTTACTCTTTGCAACTTTCGGCTGCAAAGTTACTGCTTTTTTTCGACATATACAAGTTTTTAGCCATAAATCGTTCGGATTTCTGCAAAATGAAAAGATTTTAGAAGAAAAACGAAGATCTCGTTAAAAAAGTACTGAAAATATTTGTGTATGTCAGATTTTTTGAGTATCTTTGCACAAAATTTGAAAATGGATTTCATCAAAAACTGATACGAGCAGTTTTTTATAATATATTTTTATATTATACCATACGATTTTTAGGGGTGAAAATCCAGCCAAAATACAGCCAATAGGGGCTAAAAATGGCCCAAAAATGATAAAAATTGAAGTATTAACTCGTTCAAAATCAGCAAGTTAGATTTTTGACATTTTCAGGCTGAGTTTCGTGGGTTCGAGCCCCACATTCCACCCAAATCGCTGTAATTCAATGAGTTACAGCGATTTTTATGCCATTTTTTTGACAAGCACAGCCAGAATACAGCCAGCAAGTCAA
>Ga0310690_10002236_pt1 | contig 32029 bp, 22 predicted proteins | sample AusTroGonzalo_MG_2_FD_207661 | JGI IMG/M metagenome (GOLD analysis project Ga0310690, IMG submission 207661) | Bovine rumen microbial communities from tropical cattle in Woodstock, Queensland, Australia - Gonzalo_04 (v2) (version 2) | ecosystem: Host-associated > Mammals > Digestive system >...
ACTTATCTTTGCCGAGGCGCGAAAGCCAAAAGCGCATTTTCGCAGAAAATGCGGCAATAGCTCAGTTGGTAGAGCACGACCTTGCCAAGGTCGGGGTCGCGAGTTCGAGTCTCGTTTGCCGCTCCACTTTTAAGAATTACTAAGCAGCTTGTCATAAACCACAACGCTGCTTATTTTTGTTTACGAACGAATGAAAAGAACAACAACATTCTTGTTATCAGTCCTTTCGGCCTTTTGTTTGCAGGCCCAGAACAAACACACTATCAGCGGATATATAACTGATAAGGCAAGTAAGGAGACGCTTATCGGCGCCACAATCCTTGATTTGAAAAGCGGTCACGGAACCATCACGAACGAATACGGATTCTACTCCATCACCCTGCCCGACGGTCCCGTTGAGTTGCGTACCGGTTATGTAGGTTACAAACCCGTTGTCTGTCCTTTCACCCTTTTCAAGGATACTATAATCAACATTGACGTTCCCACGATAGACGCTCTGGATGAGGTTACAATATTCGGTAACCGTGAGATCCTGGGCGTTCGCGGATCACAGATGAGTGCCGTGGATATACCCATTGAGCAGATCAAGGCGGTTCCCGCCATGTTCGGTGAGACCGATGTGCTCAAGGCTCTGCAGCTGTTGCCCGGCGTACAGGCCGGAACCGAGGCTACCGCCGGACTGTATGTACGCGGAGGAAACCCCGATGAGAATCTGCTCCTTCTGGACGGTGTTCCGGTCTACAATGTCAACCACATGTTCGGAATGTTCTCGGTATTCAATCCCGATGCCATCAAGAACGTCACGCTTTACAAGGGCAGCTTCCCCGCACACTACTACGGACGCCTTTCATCGGTCGTGGATATCCGCATGAAAGACGGAGACATGAATGACTACCACGGTAACGTATCGATAGGACTGGTTTCGTCAAAGTTCAATCTTGAGGGTCCTATTAAAAAAGGTAAGACATCATTCAACATCTCAGCCCGCCGCACCTACTCGGACGTAATGCTTAACGGCGCACTCTGGATGAACAAGCTGTTCAATTTCACGAAAACTGATGAAGACCTCAGCATGGGTTATTATTTCTATGACCTGAATGTCAAGCTCAACCACAAGTTCAATGACCGCGACCGCCTCTACATAAGCTGGTACAGCGGTGATGATGACATCTATTTCAATTACAAGAGCTCAGGAGGTTCAGTCAAGTCAAAGACCAAACTTGACTGGCGTTGGGGCAACACGGTATCGGCCATACGCTGGAATCATGTGGTGGGTCCCAAGCTCTTTATGGATATAAGCGGAAATTACACGCAATACCGCCATAAGATGGGCATTAACATAAAGGAGACTGACAGGATCAACAAGACCAACGGCAATATCGGAATAAACATGAAATCAGGCATCTATGACGCCTCTTTACGCAGCGATTTCCATTGGTCGCCATCGGCCAGGCAGGAGATAAGATTCGGCGGAAGCTATACGCATCATAAGTTCACTCCCGATGTCATGGAGTTGTCCATGCACAACAATGAGACCACGGACAACGATTCAGTCAAGACAAGTGACTTCAATCAGAAATACGGTTCAAAGGATATCATAGCACATGAATATCAGCTTTATGCCGAGGATGACATAGAGCTCACTGATGTCATCAGGTTCAACATCGGCGCCGGATATGCGGGATTCAGCGTAAACAAACGCTATTACAACTCTGTGGAGCCCAGACTGAGCGCAAGATTCCTTGTTACCGATGACCTGTCATTAAAGACCGGCTATGCATATATGACGCAGTACGTTCATCTGCTGTCAAACAACGTAATCAGCCTGCCCACCGACCTCTGGGTTCCTGTGACTGACAAGTTAGAGCCGGAACATTCACATCAGTGGGCAGTGGGTGCGGCATACAGCATAGAGGGTGTGGCCGATTTCACCCTTGAGGGTTATTACAAGCACATGAACAATCTGCTTGAATACAAGGAGGGTTCCACTTACATGAGCGGCGACACCGACTGGCAGAACAAGGTTGCCATGGGTCAGGGCTGGAGCTACGGAGTGGAGTTCATGGCACAACGCTCAATAGGAAGGCTGAACGGATGGATTGCTTACACCTGGAACAAATCACAGCGCAGGTTTGACCGTCCCGGCATGATCCTAAACGGCGGCCGCACATTTGACGCCAAGTATGACCGCCGCCACAAGTTGGACATAACCTGCAACTACAAGTTCAGCGACAAGTTTGACATGTCGGCCACATGGCTCTTTGAGACCGGAAACTGCGGGACAGTTTACACCCAGTATTATGATTCCGGTGAACTTATTCATGAGGATAACGGCGGTTATTACAACACGACAATAGGCTATTATGACAACCGCAACAACTTCCGTCTCAACCCCACCCACCGTCTGGACCTGAGTTTCAACTGGCACCGCAAGTTCAGTGAGAGAGTAAGCAGGACTCTGAATCTTAGTATATACAACGCATACAACAACCGCAACCCGTTCCTTGTTTATGTATATACTGACAGTTATTACGATTATAACAGGAATGAGGTAATCGAATTACGCTCGTTACGACAGCTTACCCTGTTCCCCATTATCCCCACAATCAGTTACGCAGTATCATTCTAAGGTTATGAAAAAGAATATCACTATTATATTAGCAACAGCCATTCTGGCAACTGCATGCACCAAGGAAATAGAATATAATGGCCCTGACAGCGATCGTATGCTCATTGTAAACTGCATAACCGAATCAGGCAATATTCCCACTTTCAGAATGAGCCACAGCGCATTCTTCCTTGACTCATACTACAGCGGCAACACAATCAACAGTGATGTAACCGTCCAGGTGGATATAAACGGCGATACACGCGATGCCGTCTATACTGACAGCGTTAACGGATATACTGACGGAAGAGCCATTAAGGACGGCGATATCATTTCAGTAACCGCTTCACATCCATACTACGGTACGGTTTCAGCCGTTGACACTGTTCCGTACGCTCAGAACTGCGAGTTCTCCGAATACAGGAAGGAGTATGTCCGCACCCATACCATGAGTGAAATGTTTGATGACTATTTCATGGATTTTGATGACAATACTGTTGACTCAGTCTGGGTAGCTGAGATTGAGATTAAGGGCATTGACGACAAGAGAGACTTCTACATGATGAGTATCCTGCCCACTATGACCTATTACAGGTACAATGACTATATGGGCCAGTATGATACTCTCACACAGTATCTTCATTTCAAGATTCCATCCGATACCAAGATACTGCTTGGACAGACCGATGCCGCCACAGCCGTCTTGGAAGACACTGAGGCTGACAGCCAGTTTAACTGGGGATACTCTGATTTCATATTTGAAGACATCTACATCAAAGACGGAAACAAGTTCAGTTTCGACATCATGATGGAGAAACCGGATACCATGGATTATATCTACACATATACTCCGGAAAGTTATTTGGAAAGCGTAAGCCCCTATTCAATCGCAGACAAGGTAAAGGATGAGGTCATATACTCTATTGAAGTAAAACTGTATGTACTCTCAAACACCTACTATTATTACCATAAGTCTGTGAATGATTTCAGGAATGCTGATGAGGTATCGTTCCTGTCAGAGCCTGTCACCATACTGCACAACGTGAAAGGCGGTGCCGGCATTCTTGCCACCTACACCTCAAAGTCATTCCACTCGGAATACAAGTACAAGTTCAAGTAACTACTTGAGGAGCTTGTAGCGGGCGAATTTGAGGAGAAGGGTTTTCTCACCCACGTTCAGGAACTTTATACGGGCTTTGGTGTTGTCACCGGAGCCCTCTACTTCAAGTACGCTTCCTATACCGAATCGCTCATGCTCTATCACGTTACCCACCTTAAGGGCCTGTGACTGAGCAGGCGCCGAATCTCTCAGCATAGACTCAGTGACTTTCTGGAACGAGCCAAGGGGGACGGTTCTTTTTGGCTCGATGGTATGTTTCTTCTCAAATGTTCTTGTTGGCACCGAGCCAAAGAGAACCGTCCCCTTTGGCTCGTCAAACGGGCGGCTGTTCCACGAGCTTTTGAAGCCCTCACTCGGCATATTGAGATACCTGGAATCAATATCTTTCAAAAACCTGCTGGGCGTGCAGAAATCCACGCTGCCGTATCTGAAACGGGTTGTGGCAAAAAGCAGGGTGAGATACTTGCGTGCGCGGGTCATGGCCACGTAGAAGAGGCGGCGCTCCTCCTCTATCTCACGTTCGCTGTCACCGCTCATATCGCTTGGGAAAAGGTGTTCTTCAAGGCCAACTATGAACACGGCGTCAAATTCAAGACCCTTGGCTGAGTGTATGGTCATGAGAGTGACTTTCTCCACATCCTCATCAGTCTCATTATCCTGATCCGTCATGAGCGACACCTCGCTCAGGTAATCAGTCATATGGCAGTGCTCATTACCTTCCTCCTCGCAGTCTTTGCAGAACTGGGCGATGTTTGCCATCAACTCGTCAACGTTCTGCATGCGGCTCTCACCTTCAACGGTGGTATCGGCCTTGAGTTCACGCATTATGCCGGTCTCATTGGCTATTCGCTCTGACAGGTCCTTGGCCGATAAGGTTGAGGCATCGGCCATAAAGCCCTCAAGCATAGTCTTGAAAGCATTGAGTCTGGCTGCCGTGCCGGAATTGATATCCAGATTGTATTCTGAAGGATTGCACAGGACGGTCCATAGGCTCACACCGCTCTCCATGGCCACTGATAGTATCTTGCTGACCGTTGTCTGACCTATTCCGCGGGCCGGATAGTTGATGATGCGCTTGAACGCCTCCTCATCATTGGGGTTCACGCTCATGCGGAAATAGGCAATCATATCCTTGATCTCCTTGCGCTGGTAGAATGAGAGACCTCCGTATATCTTGTATGGAAGACCGCGTTTGCGCAGGGCCTCCTCAAGCGGACGTGACTGGGCGTTTGTGCGGTACAGGATAGCCATTTCACGCCAGGGAGTATCCTTGAAGGTATGCAGGTCCAGCAGGCGGTTTACCACCATCTCGCTCTCCTCGAGGTCCGAATGGGCGCACAGAACCTTTATCTTATCGCCCTGCTCATTCTCTGAGAACACCTTCTTGGGTATCTGGGCGTGGTTCTTGCAGATAAGGCTGCCGGCAGCCTCGACAATGGTCTGGGTGGAGCGGTAGTTCTGCTCAAGCTTGAATAGTTTGGAGTCCGGATAGAGCTTGGAGAACTTGAGCATATTGTCCAGATTGGCTCCGCGGAAAGAATATATGCTCTGGGCATCATCACCAACAACGCACACCCTTGCTCCATGACGCGTAAGCTGCCAAACTATGCAGTGCTGAGCATAGTTGGTATCCTGATACTCGTCAACCAGTATATATTTGAATGAGGTTCCGTAGCGCTCCAGCACATCGGGATGGTCACGGAACAGTATGAACGTATTGAGCAGCAGGTCATCAAAGTCCATTGCATCCGATTGGCGGCAGCGCTGCTCATAGCGCTCATATATCTTGCCGGCCATGGGGATGCGCTTGAACTGGTCACTCTTGTATATATCGGCGTTACCCACATAACCGGATGCGGTCACGAGACGGTTCTTGGCGTTGGATATGCGGTTCTGAACAACGCTTGCCTTGTAGGTCTTGTCATCCAGCTGCATCTCCTTGACAATGGATTTTATCAGGTTCTGGCTGTCCTGCTGGTCATAGATGGTAAAGTTTGACGTGTAGCCTATGAGGTCAGCCTCAGACCTGAGGATACGGCTGAAGATGCTGTGGAAGGTGCCCATCCAGAGGTATCGGGCGCGGTTCTCTCCCACTCGCGCGGCAATGCGCTGTTTCATCTCACCGGCGGCCTTGTTGGTGAACGTGAGTGCAAGTATGGACCAAGGATCTACGCCCTCCTCAAGCAGATGTGCAATCTTGTAAGTAAGTACACGTGTTTTTCCGGAACCCGCGCCGGCTATGACCATACTGTCGCCCTCGGTATAAAGGACGGCATCACACTGGCTCGGATTGAGTTCTTTCTGGTAATCAATCATAGACAATCTTTTATTACGCGAAATTACAAAATCAGGGAATTATAATTATCTTCGTAGCGTAATAAGAGAAAATGAGTTATCAACAACTGTTTCCCGTGACTGACAGCATCTGGATCTGTTTTGTGGTCCTGACGCTGGTTTTGTTTGTGCCGATAGTCTGCAAGAGGCTCAGATTCCCTCAGATAGCAGGTCTCATCGTGACAGGCGTGCTGATAGGTCCGGGAATTCTCAACATACTTCAGGTAACACCCGAGATCCAGTTCTTCAGCCGCATGGGACTGCTCTTCATCATGTTCTTTGCCGGACTGGGCATAGATCTGGAAGAGATGAAACGCAACAAGGTCTGGGGTGTGCTGTTTGGCATTCTCACCTTTGCACTCCCATGGGTTCTCTCTTACCTGGCATGCACATGGCTGTTGAAACTGCCGGCACGTACATCGGCCATACTGGCATGTATCATGGGATCCCACACACTGATATCCTATCCCATCATAAGCCGATACGGACTGGCCCGTCGCAAGAGCGTTACCATATCCGTTGCAGGCGCTCTGGTTGCCATACTGCTGGCTCTGATAGTTTATGCCGTGATGCTGTCAACTCACGGTGACGCTGATTTCAATCCATTCTGGTTTATACTAAAGATTGCCGTTTACATCGCAGCTGTGATATTGGTATACCCGCGCATGGCACGCGATTTCTTCCATCGCGTCACCAACAGTTTCTCGCACTTCCTGTTCGTGATGATCATGCTGGCGCTCAGCTGCGGTCTGGCACAGTTGATAGGTTTGGATTCAATCGTGGGTGCATTCCTGGCCGGAATTGTCCTGAACCGGTACATACCCAAGTCATCACCTCTGATGAACCGTCTGGATTTTGTGGGTAACACGCTGTTCGTTCCGCTGTTCCTGCTCAACACCGGACTTCTGATAGACCTTACCGGAATGACAGGCAACTGGCTGTTCCTGACGGCGTTCGCAGTCCTGTTCTTTATTGGAACACTGGGTAAGTGGCTGGCAGCCCTGGTGGTCCAGAAGGCAAACGGATTTGTCCGTAATGACCGTCGCGTGATATTCGGCCTGAGTGCATCGCACGCCGCCGGAGCCTTGGCCATAGCAATGGGGGCCTATGACGGTGGCCTGATGGACAACACCACCCTGAGCGCTACGGTCCTTATAGTACTGTTCTCATGCATACTGAGCAACATCATCACAGAGCATGCCGCCGATATTCTGCATCAGGATGAGCTGTCAGACGGATCGGCAAATGATTCCCGTCTTATGGTAATGCTTACCGGATCCAACACCCTACAGGCCCTTATGGATACCGCCATAACCCTTTATGACAGGAACAGCCCCGAACTGGTAGGTCTGTATGTCACCATCAACGGTGAGCATGCGCCCAAATACATGCAGGACGGCAAGGGCCGATTGGAGGAGGCGTCCAGGATAGCGGCATCGGCCGATGTCCCGTTCATTACGCATAACCGCCTTGGCAACAATATCATTGACAGCATACTGCACGCATCCAATGAGTTCTCTGCAGACCGCATGCTCATGGGACTGCCGCTACGTCACAGCATAGACCTGCCCTATCTGGACAACATAATCAGCCCGCTCAACGACGGGTTCCACGGACAGATAACCCTGCAGCGTTTTGTAACCCCCATGAACACCATCAGACGCATCGTGGTGCTGGTGCCCGGACCGGTCATTCAGGATGAAGCTTTTGAGAAGTGCATGCAGAGCATCTACCGCATCACCATGGCTATAGGATGCGCAACCGAGTTCTATGGCAAGGACCAGCCCATATCGGCAGTGCGCGGTACAGGGTTCAACTTCTCAAGCGGACGCGTATCTTACAACGAGGTCAGTGAGACCGCCGATATGCACTGGGTGATTAGCGGACTCAAGACCGATCATCTGCTTATGATTGTAGGTCCGCGCGACAGCGAGACTCACGCAGGACGTTCATTCCGCCACCTCTACGAGCGCATACACATGCCTGAAACCGATTTCTCAACCATGTTGCTGTTCCCCGAGACACAGAACGTAAAGGGAAAAGAAGAAGCCACGATCCGCACGGAACGTGACTTCCTTAAGATGTTGAGAATGTAGATTCCTATTTCCTGGAGAACAGGCGGTGCAGGAAGACGGGAAGCCTGCGGCTTTTAGTCACACAGATGTATACAGCTATTATCCAGGATACAAATAGTTTGAAACGTATAGGTGTCAATGCGCCAATCTCGCTGAACATGATGCTGTCACCTATCCTGTAATTACGCTCATCAAACCTGAAATCAGCGTCATGTAAATAATCAAAGGTATCGGCCGTATCAAGGTCTGTCTTTGCGTTGTTATCCATTGCAGGCATGTTGACTCCGCTTCCGTCATTTCCGAAAGTATGCGATTTGGCTATCGCGGGGCATACGCATACCCTGTCTGAATAATGCATGTAGACAGATGTGGAGGTATCACAGAAATTTATACGCTCCCCGTCCCAATACAGGCCTTTATCCGTGCTCAGGATGCCGGACACATATATCCAGAACAGGACCCTGTTCTTCTTATAGAGATCCCTGAAGTTTCTCAGAGTCCAGTTTTTGGGGCAAAGCAGCCAGTCATTTCCCTCAATACTGTTTTTATGTTTTCTGGACAGCCAATAGCCCAATCCGTATGCTGCCAGCACCTTGCACTTGATTACATTTGAATTCTCCGGGAAAAGCCAGCGGCTATCGGACGAACCGCACAGATACAGCACCGTATCATCATTCTTGAACTCTTCAAATCCCTTGTCTATGTATTCCAGGAAATTGGGTGAGAATTCGTTGTCATCCTCAGTATATATGACCGTATCCGTAAAACTGCGAACGGTGTCCTCCAGCAGGACCGAATTGGCCACAGCACCCAGATTGCTCTTCTGATAGAGAATAGTATGGCTCTTGAACCCTGAAAAATCATACTCTTCCAGAAGTTTCTTAACCCTCTCATAACCGGCCACATATTTATCGGACGGCGGATAATCCAGGGATATATAGATGTCAGTATACTTTGCTACGGAATTGGCTGTCAGCGAGTCAAGGCAACGTTTTAGGTGCTTGTCCCTGTTCAAAGTGGGTATTATTACCGGAGCGTATTCCATATCATTTCCTTCTTAAAGATGCGAACAGTTCTTTGCCGTATCTGAACGGAGCGGGATCCAGGCGTCCCAATATGAAATAGCAAAGAACCGACATCAGCACTACAGCTACGCTCTTTACAAGCAGCATAACTATCGTATCGGCATCTATGAATGTACTTGCGTAATATACCAGTCCCATGGACAACACCTGCAGCAGCACGTTCTTGAACAGGAATCCCAGATATGAATATGCTTTTTTCCTGTCCTTGAAGAAATGCCTGAAGAGCACTAATGAATAACCTCCAAGACAAATGAATGCCGATGTCAGAGCGTATGTCAACGGAACTCCCGGCAAGCCAATGACCTTTGACAGAATGACTGACCCCACAATGACAATCGCAGCCGCCAGGATATAGATGTACCGGCTCTCATACCACAGGCCTGATGCCTCAACGAATATACTTGGAATGCTGCACAACCTGTCCATATAGAACAGTCCTGTGCACAGTATCACAAAGACTGACGGCAGAAGATAATCATTGCCGGCCCATACCTGAATGAACTCCTGATACAGGCATAACATACCGCATGCCGTAACTGTTGCAAGCCATGTGTACAGATGCGTTATATTGACGAGCCTGTCAAAAATCTGGTCCTTTGAGTCTGTCAGTACGCAATTTCCCAATGTGGGACGCAGTGAATTGTGTATTATGGCAAAGAATGACAGCAGGACTGTTATGACATAATAGTAGTTGGTATAAATGCCCAATATTACCAGTCCGAATATTGCCGAGATTATGATATTGCCGGCAGACATGAAAATGACGCTTCCTATCTTTGACGCAAACACGCCCTTGAGAGTCTTCTTGACAAACTGTTTGTCATCATCTGATATTCTGCCACGGCTTACATACTCGGGATAATGCCTCCTTGTCACTATATGACACAGAATGTTATTGGCAATGCTGGCTACGATTGTCATTGCCACGAAAAGGTAGAAGTTCCTTGTGGCAAACAGCAGTATTATCTGGAATACGTACTGGAAAATCAGTGCGACAGATGCGATTGTGGTCTCCAGGTCATATCTCTGTGAAGCCGAGAAGAGTATACGCTTGTACGAGAAAGTAAAATAGCTGACTACTGAATTGACCAGATACAACAGATACAGTACATAAATGTTCAATTCAGGCGGGCAGTCACCTTTTATAAGCTTTTCAAGGAATGGCATCAGGCAGAGTCCCAGGGCCATCACCAGTATTCCTATATAGTGGAACACCTTACGGCCGAATGCCATTATCGCACAGACTTTCTCCGTGTCTTTCTCGGCAATGGGTTTATAGAGCAGATACGACAAGGCGCCTGCAAAACCCAGCTCTGATATATTCAGTATATTGATTATTGAGTTGAAAAGGCCGTTGACGCCAAGATAAGCCGAACCGAATATGTAGATGATAATGGTCCTTGACACAAACGGCAGCAGGAAACAAAGCACATTGTTTACAATGCCCGCCAATATTCCGTTTTTCACGTTCTCTGTCCTGCCCACCCTGATATCTTGAGAATAGATGAGTTATCTTTTGTTTATCACAATATCCAGGACTCTCTCTACGTCCACGTCCTGCAGGCTGTTATGAATAGGCAGACAAATGACTTCATCGGCCATTTTGTGAGCATTCGGTAACAGTTCTGCCTGAGCGCTTGGCAATCCCTTATAAAAGTCAAACTCGCTGATAAGCGGATAGAAATAACGTCTTCCGTAAACGTTATGGCTTTTCATAAGGGCATAAAGGGTATCACGGTCCATACCGTACGCATCCTTGTCAACGAATATGGGGAAGTATCCGTAATTATGCCTTACGCCGGGCATATCCTCAAAATATGATATTCCCTCTACGGATTTCAATGCCTCGCGGTATCTGACCGCAATACGGCGGCGTGACTCGATTGCATCATCCACGTTCCTGAGATTTATCAGTCCGTAGGCGGCTCTGACTTCATCAAGCTTGGAATTTATGCCGGGACCTACAACCTCAGTCTCATCGGCAAACCCGAAATTCTTAAGGAAATCAATACGCTTCTTGGTCTCTTCGTCACGCATGACCATGGCACCGCCCTCTATAGTGTTATAGACCTTGGTGGCATGGAAACTGAGAGTACTCAGATCACCCTCATTCAGTATGGATTTGCCGTCTACCTCTACCCCGAAGGCATGTGCTGCATCATAAATCACCTTGAGTCCATACTTATCGGCAATCCTTTGGATAGCCTTGACGTCACAGGGATTGCCGTACACATGGACCGGCATGATGGCTGTGGTCCTGGGAGTGATGGCTGACTCTATGCGGGCGGGATCCATATTGCCTGTTGCCGGATCAATATCAACGAACACCGGCTTGGCCCCGTTCCACCATATGGAATGTGTAGTAGCGACAAAACTGTACGGAGTAGTGATGACCTCACCGGTAACGTTGAGTGCCTGAAGTGCGGTCAGCAACGGAAGAGTTCCGTTTGTAAACAGACTTATATACGGTACTTTCAGATAAGCGGCAAGTTCTGTTTCCAACTGTTTATGGAAACGGCCGTTATTGGTAATCCATTTGCTTTCCCATATCTCCTTAATCAGGACATTGAATTCATCAACATCAGGAAGCAACGGAGATGTTACCGTTATCTGTTTAGTCTCATCAAACATAGCCTAAAGCGTATTAGATGCAAATGTACAACTTTCAAGAGAGATAACAAAGGGAATCCATCCGGATGGCGTTATTTAACAAATATTGAAGAACCCGGTTATGCCTGTTGACATAACCGGGTTTTCAAGTGACTTGTGTCAGCTTATATTATTTGAAAATCAGCTGAGCGAAGTTGTAGAGGCCGTACTTCCAAACTGTGAAGTTGTGACCTTCATTAGGATAGTTGATCAGGGTGCAGGGTATTCCGTTCTCATCGCAGAAAGCCTTGAGCTGTGTGCTGTTGCCGATAAGGCCGTCAGCGCCGCCGCATACCATCCAGAGAAGCTTGTTCTCCTTCTTAACCTTCTCAACATCAGGAATGAGCTGAGCGGCACGTGCTGTATTGGGAGCTGATGAGAAACCGCCTACGTAAGCGAATTTGTCCATGTTGCCCAGGCCAAAGTTCAGAGACTGGCCGCCACCCATTGACAGACCGGCGATAGCACGGTGATCCTTGTCAGTGTAAACGCTGAAGTTCTTCTCGATGTAAGGGATAAGGCTACCGATAAGGTCCTTGTCAAACTCACCGAAAGCACCTGCTGAGCCATATCCGCCTGAACGTGAATCATCCTTTGCTGCACGTCCGTTAGGCATAACTACGATCATATCAGCCACCTTGCCATCGGCATAGAGGTTATCCATGATGATGTTGGGTACACCACCGTCATTCATCCATTCCCACTCGTCACCACCTATTCCGTGAAGCAGATAGAGAACGCTGAACTTCTTCTTGCCGTCATAACTTGCGGGCAGATAAACGTTGGCCTTACGGGTTGTGCCAACTGACTCTGACTGATACTCGATGAGTTTTACAGTACCCTTCTTGATACCGTCACGCTCCTTGTCAAAACCTTCGGGAGCAGCTACATACTCATCAAACTTGACATCGGTCTGCTGCTGGCCGCCGAAACCGCCGAAGCCGCCGAAACCGCCGCCAAAACCGCCACCCATCATCGGGAAGTTAGGCTCCTGTGCGCTGGCTACTACTGCTACGAGAGCCAGAGCTGCTGTAAATAATACTTTCTTCATTGTTGTTTGTTATTTAATAATGGTGTTTGATTTCCTCCTAATTATATACCGCATAAGGCTGTCCGTTAAATCTGTCCGTTCAGGATTGAATCATACACTTCTATCACTTTCTCCACTCCAAAACGGTCTTCTGCCAGTTTACGGCTCTGCCTTGCCATATCAAGTTTACGCTCCTCCTTAAGACATATGAAACGTTTCATGGCATCTGCCAACGCATGTGCGTCCTTTATCGGAACCACATAACCGTTGACACCCTCAGTTACCATCTCACGGCAACCCGGATTATCGGTCGTTATTATGGGCTTACCCATGGCGCATGCCTCCATCAGAGAGCGGTTCATGCCCTCATTATACCAGCTGGGCACTACCACGACCACGTTCTTGCGTCCAACCACGGATGGAATGTCATTGCTCACGCCCAGATACTTAACGACGCCTTTTTTCATATCCTCCTCAAAGACCTCCCTGCTTACGCCCATAGGGCTGTCATATGCAGACGGGCCAAGGATCTCGAATCTGGCGGATGATGTGGAATGGCTTACTATAGAGGCAGCCTGGACAAACTCATCATAGCCTTTCTCCCTTAACAGCCTGGACACCATAAGGAACGTTACGCCGTCAGTGAAATCCGTTTCACGCGGCGAATAATAATTCAGGTCAACCCCCTCGCCTCCTTCAAGAAGAATCAGTTTCGATGGTTTGACCACCTTTTCACCTATCAGCTTGTCAAGATTCATGGAATTGAGCACCAGTACATGCTCAGCCCTTCTGAGTCCGTATTTGTATAAAGACATGAGAAATCTCCTTTTCAGGCCTGTCTCATCAAAGATATATCCCAGTCCGGCCATCATGCAGACCACCCTGCAACCGCACATTGAAGCTGCGATACTGCTGTAGACGTTAGGTTTGATGGTATAATTGAAGACTATGTCCGGACGTTCCCTGCGGAACAGCTTGCGGTATTGCCTGAACAGCCTGAACTCATGGAAAAGGTTCGTTCCGTTGGCATCCATGTCAACCTCGTGCACCGTGTAGCCATTGACGTCATGCATTCCCACCTTATCCCAATCCGAAACAGCCTTGGGGGTGACCAATGACACCTCATGACCCTGGCTCAGAAAATGACGTATTATATCTATCCTGAATCCAAGCAGACCGCCCAACCTGTTATCGCAAAAGAATATCTTCATTTCAGATACAAAGATAGAATATATTTGAGAACAGTCATACGGTAGCCCAACTTATACCACAGGCTATGGTCACTCTTACGTCCGCTGGTGGTCTTGCTGGCATCATGTTTCCTGTACAGTATCAACGGTTTACGTACCAGAACCGTCCTGAACTTTCTGTCTGCCACAAGCCCCAGCCACAGGTCATGGCCCACTTTGGTCTCAGGAAACGGCAGAGCTGCTTCCAGAACACTCCTGCGGAAAGCCATACAGCATCCCAGATATGATGCCTTGTAGAAATTTGACCATACTCCCTGATGTACGCCTATCCATTGGAAATATGACGGTAGAATCTCCTTCAGGTCTTTGTCAACGACAATGCAGTCATGCACGGCAAGATCAGCATCCTGAAGCGCGTCACACATGGTCCGGACCTTTCCGGGCAGCCAGACGTCATCCTGGTCACTAAGGAAAATGATATCACCCTTGGCTTGTTTTAGGGCATTCTCAAAATTATGGGTGGGTTTGTCAAGGATGAAACCGGTCTTGACAGTTGATGAATCGTGATGCAGAACCTTTATCCTGTCATCTTTGAATCCTGCCACTATGTCCAAAGTGGAATCCGATGACCCGTCATCCGAAAGGACGACCTCATCGTCACTGCCAATCTCAGACAGGATTCCCTTTAATTGTTCGCCAATGTAGGATTCGCCGTTAAAGGTTGTTATGCAGACACTTATCATCAGAATGACAAATGGATTGAATACCAATCACCGAAGGTACAATTCATTTCTCACCTGAGCAAGTATCTTTGCCGTATATTTGGTCCTGTAAACATTATTTGCACTTTCCCCGAGCCTGCGGCAGAGCGCCCTGTCACCAACCAACGAATCTATGGCGCTGGCAAACTCCTGAGGGGTATCGGCAATCAGACATGAGACCCCGTTTTCAAAATCCAGGCCTTCCACTCCTACGGTCGTAGTGATTATGGGAACGCTGTTTGCGGCTGCTTCAAGAATTTTCATTCTCATTCCGCTGCCTGACAATATGGGAACTATCATGACAGACCCCCTCAGTACCGGCGACAGGTCAGACACATAACCGTATGTCCTGACTTCAAGGTCAGAATGGATTTCACCCCATCCCTTTCCTATCAGGTCCAATGTGGGCTTGGGGTCCGATTTGAGCAGAGGTGCCACCTTCTCAAGCATCCATGCCACGCCCTCGCAATTGGGAACATGGGATTTGGCTCCAAGGAATGTCAGACGCCCGTCAAATTCCTTATATGGTTTCTCTGTTGAGAGAACAGCCGCAGGAGAGACATAGATAGGAGTCTTTACTCCGTTTTCCTCAAGAATCTCCTTGTCTGTCCGGGTGAGCGTAACCACCTCGTCATATGCATTAAGAGATGCTATCTCAAAGTCACGGCTCTCCTGGAAACGTTTCTGCTCCTTCTTGTTTAACTCCAGATTCTCAAATAGTCTTTCATTCTTAATGAAATGTATCTCATGCTGGATGTACACCTTGCGTACGTTATCAGGCAGACAGCTCACAAGGTCTATCGTGGGATAGAACTCCGTCTGGACTATATCTATGTCATATTTGTCAATCACATTCCGTATGAACCTTTCCAGACGGCGTGATTTATATATACTGACTGAGCGGATGGCCCTGTCTATCTGAAAATGCCTGTTGTTGGGGGTAAAGAATGTCTGGAAACCGCGTTTTGCTATCTTGAACAGAAAATGCAGGTTCAGCATCTGGGCAACGAACGGATACGGAACAAAATTCACGTCAGGCCATAATTCAGCCAGCTGTCTCATCTTGGCCAGAGTATTGACCCTGTCCTGATTGAACATTATGGTGATGTTATGCTCTTTCCTGAGCACATCCACTATGCCGAACTGCGCCTGAGCTCCGCCCGATGTCAAAGGATACGGGAAGATGGCTGTGATGATCAGTATGTTCTTCTTCCGTTCCATATCAGGTCAGCGGCATGAATCCGTTGCATTTATAATCGGGTTTAATCTTTCTTTCGGATATCTTTTTGGCAGGAATACCGGCCACGACCGTATAGGGCGGCACATCTTTGGTGACCACTGCTCCGGCCGCAACTACGGCACCCTCACCTATATGAACATCCTGCAGGATCTTGGCTCCAACTCCTATCCATGCGTAATCATCAATCCTGATAGGACGGAATCTGCCTATGAAAGAAGGATTGTTCATGTCATGGCTGCCTGTCATGATAAAGACGCCGTGTGAGACCGATACACTGTTACCGATGGTCAGGCCGCCTCTTGCGTCAATTACACATCCGCGGTTGATATGACTGTCGGTACCTATCGTTACAAGGTTGGGATTGATCCAGTAGTTGGATTTCATGATGAATGTACCCTTGCCCATTTTCACTCCGATGGCCTTTAACAGCCAGCGTCTCAACGTCCATGAAGGTATATGAGGAAGAATATCGTTGGGCAGATACTCTACGGCAAATGCCCTGAGCCAACGGTACAATGCGGTCTTATGGAACCAGTCCATCAGGCCGCCCTTGATGCAGCGCAACAGGCGGATCAGTGAAAAACGCCCTTGTGACGTGATCTTGTAGTTATACCAATGATTCCTAAAAGGATGGTCAGATGTACCCTGCTCCAGGTATTTCTCCACGAAACAGTCAACCATCAGGAACTTGCCTCCGTCCTTGAAGATGCTGAAAAGCATCTGCCAGTCAAGCGAGTATTTGAGGCTGTCCTTCTTTGAAAGGTCAAACAGGTATCTTTTCTGGACATCGGTACGGACCAGACTGCATCCGTGCCTGAACGTAGGTCCTTTGTCAAGCAATGTCACATCAGGATTGGCCCAGCTGCAGCACTCGCCGAATGAGTTTACTACAATTCCGTTTCCGAACAGGACTGCAGTATCGGATGGTATATCCCCGCTCAGGATATCACGCAACGAGTTCTCCGTTACAAACTCATCACCTGAGTTAAGTATGGATATCCAGTCTCCTGTAGCGCGGGCAATGCCTTTGTTCATTGCTTCATACATGCCGGAATCCTTTTCACTTACCAGGACATCTATCCTATCCTTGTATTCTCCTAGAATTTCAAGGGTGCCGTCAGTGCTGGCGCCGTCAATGACTATATATTCCAGATTGGGCCAAGTCTGCGCCAGACAGCTCTCCACGGTTGAACGTATATGCACAGCATCGTTCCGCACAATGGTTATTACACTGACTTTATATTGAGACTTAGACATCTTACTGAGTTAGTTTATCACGAATCATCAGCCTTTCCACGTCAGATTTGGGGCCGAATAACGCATTGTCATACTCATAATCGGCATACTTGCATCCGTTGGCCAATCTGAACAGGCAGAAAACTCCTACAAAGAAACAAAAGAGTTTCTTATTATTCCCATAATAGAAGCAATTTATTAGGTCAAGCCATATCACCCAGTAGCCATAGAAGAACAGCATGCTGATTCGTTTGGCCAACTCGCCGAACTCAGAGAATGACAGGAAGCAGAACAGATAAAGCATCAGGGCATTCAGATACAGCCTGGCATCCGGACGCTGTTCAAGCAGTTTGTCATAGTACAGGAACACCAGGATTGAGGTGATCATCTTCTCGATATACCCGAAAGTGATACCTGATGTCTCCAAGTCAAATATCTCCGTATATTCTTCAAACATCAGTCCATACACATTATCGCCCTTGAATATGAGAGCCAGTATGGACATGACAACAGGGATGCGGAATATATAGATCACATTGGCAACCACTACCACTGCCGCGAACCAATATTTGTTGAGGCGTACATTCAACACGAAATAGAGAAGCAGGAACACTATTGCGGTATAGTGGAAACAGATGCCTGCGGCAACCCAAGCCAGATATTTGCCGAATTCACGGGTCTTGATGTATTCCAATGCATTCATACACAGGAACAGCGCCATTCCGTTTCTCAGCAGGTTACACAGTATCACGTTGCCTTCAAGACAATAGAATATGAAGAAGGCCAGAGGAATGTTGTAGATCTTATTGTGTATGAAGAAACGGTACAGCAGCAGTATCTCTATGGTCAGATGACAGAACTCAAAGAAATACCAGTTGTCAAACAAGGTCTTGAAAAACAGGTTGTACAACCCAAAGAATATCGATATCTTCTCAAATTCCTCCGTACCGCCCCGCCTTACTATCTCACTCCAGGTGCAATGGTCCCTGAAAAACGAGTAGTAAAACATCCAGTCGCTCATTATGAGCCCGCGCAGACCTATGAAAAACAAAAAAAGTGCAATGGCTCCCGCAACACTCCACTTTTTTGTCTTGTCGTCGCCATAATGCCAGCATAATGCCAATGCGCCCAGAAGAAAGGCGAACACGACATATGGAATGCTATAAGCAAATGACGGTTCCATTTACTGCTTCCTGCGTATTTTTGCAAAAAGTTGACGCCCTATGGCTATCCATATGGCACCTATCAGGAATCCGATGAAACCAGCCAGTACAACCATCTGGCTTCTGGACATGCTCGATGCCTTGAACGGAACATATGATTTCTGAATAACGGCAAATGCCGGAGTCGACTCCTGGATCTTGGCGATACATGAATTCACCTGAACCTGAAGCTGAGTCATGATCTTGTACTTTTGCTCCATCTCGCTCTCCAGATATTCGTCAGTCAGCATATAGCTCTTCTGAGTAACGCCTTTGTGGGACTCTGCGAATGTTATATACTCACCTCTTGCCTCTTCATACTCATCACGGGCAGTCTTGAGCAGCATTGAATAATAATCATAGTCATTCCTGGCCTTTTTGGTCCTGTAGTCAATGATATACTGCTGAAGACGGCTCTGGATGGTATCGGCTACGATTGCGGCCACCAACGGGTCATGATCCATCACGTTGATGGTGATGATATCCGTCTTTTTATCCGTGAGGCATCCCACTTTCTTGGAGAGATAACGGTACAGCCTCTCCTGCCTGTAATCCAATACGTATCTGGATTCTTTATATGATCCGCTTACCTCATTCTTCCTGAATATGCCTTTGACCATCTGCAGAAGGGTCTTCTTTTCCTTCTTGTCACCGAATATATGCCTCTCATACGTCATTACGGTGTCCGATCCCTTTTCCATGACACCTATTTCCTGTAACGGCAACAGGAAATCCAATGAAGCGAACAGATTAGGATAAATAAGCGGGGTGATTGCATCCTCAGATGTACTCAGACTGCCTATATTACTCAGGTTGACGCCAAAAGATGAAGCCAGGCCTGATATATCGCTGAGCTTTGCCGAACCGGCCGAAGTCTCAGGTGCAAGGATGACTGAAGCAGTATATGTTTTCTTGACACATAAGGCCACCACGACTCCAAGACATCCGAATACGATACAGAACTTAAGCAGGGTCTTCCATTCCCTAAGCACGCTCATGATTAGGGCCAGGATATCTATCTCATGCGTAGTTTTTTGAGAATCAGGTTTTTCCATACTCTAATACGGGTTAGATCATTTAGAGGTATTGATCAGGGTTACCACTATTGTAGCCAGGCTAAGGATTGATGTAGCCATAGACAGGGTCTCGCTTGGAGTCCAACCGTTCCTCTTGGGCTTTGTCGGAACCACGATCTCGCAGCCCGGTTCTATCTTACTACTACCTGCCCTGCGTCCCAGTTTGTTGACTGAACCGTTCATATAAATGACGTACGTCTGGGATTTGCTGGCCAGTTTTCCGAATCCGCCTGCATTCCTTATGTAATATTTCATGTTCTTGCCGGCAGCATAGTTGATTGAGATGGGATACATCACATCACCTGAAATCTTGACGGTAGAGTTGATCTCAGGAACTATCAGATGGTCGCCGTCACGTAACACGATATCGTACTCTGACTTGGGATTTCCGATGGCTTTCTCCAGATCCACAGCCACATCATAGAAAGTCCTTGTATCTGACGGATCCTTACGGCTAAGTTCATCATCATTCATCTGACGTATCAGTCGGGCACCTTTTGTATATGCCGATCCGGTAAGACCTCCGGCATTCTCAATAAGGTCACTTACACGGAAATCAGTCGTAGTAATGGAGTACTCTCCCTCGAAATTCACAAAGCCTGAAACGCTTACGTTCTGTACCTGGTTGAATACAGGACTCTTCCTGACCTGTACTTCGTCATCAGGCATGAGATAGAACGTAGTATCTTCATCCAGGACGAATCCGTTCTCAAGACTGAACGAGAAGACCTCTGACCTTACATCCGACACTTCGGCGGCCGAAGGATCAAACAGTCTGCGGAATACGTCAATCTTTGCTGTTGAAGCGGCTCTGGTCAAACCTCCGGCCTGTATTATCAGGTCCTTGATTGTTGTATTCTCAACGTAAGTATAGATACCGGGGAATCTCACTTCACCATTGATTTTGAATGTCAGGTCACCCTGAAGCTGCCTCTTGCTGGGCACAAACAGCACGTCATTCTTCTTAAGGGTGATGTCCTCGGCTGTTCCTGATACGACACCTTCCAGATCAACGGATATCATCTCAAGGGTAAGGTCATCCTTTTCCCTGTGCATGACCGCTCTCTCCATGAAAGCGTCATCCTTCAATCCGCCGGCCACATCGACCAGCTGCTTTACGGTGCTTATTGACGGGCTGAGTTCATACAGACCGGGATGATTCACTGCGCCGCGTATCTCGACCATATTGTTGAAACGGGCCACAACAGCATCTACATACACTGAATCACAGTCACTTACCTGGAATGATGCAGTCTCCGTATCCCTTACGGTGTGGATGGAATACTCTTCACCGGATTTACGCAATACCCTGATGTTTTTGGTATAAGCGTCACCTGAGAAACCACCGGCATACTCTATGAGTTGTTCCAGTGTCTCAGTTGACTTCATTTCATAATACATAGGACGCTTGACCTTACCGTCAATTTTTACCAGACAGTCATAGGCACCTACAAGTATCACGTCATTGTCTTCAAGTCTCACATTGCCCTCCGTGTTGCCGTTGAGCAGGAAATCGTATACGTCAATGGTTGCAATTACGCTGCCGTTACGATAAACCTTTATGTCACGGAGAGTACCTACATCAGCCACACCGCCTGCCGCATAAAGGGCATTGAATGCGGTTGAGAGGCTTCCCATGTTATATGTTCCGGGAACCATAACCTCACCAAGCACCTGGACCACGATTGAACGCGTCTGGCCCAATGTGAGAGCCACGTTACAATCTGAATAGAATGAACCCAGTTTCTCTTTCAGGTAGTTGTTGGCCTCTTCCACCTTCATTCCTCCAAGACGGATGGGACCTACCTCTTCAATCACTATTGTTCCGTCGGGAGAAACGGTGCACTCTATCTCCTGCTGTGAAGCGCCCCAAATGTCAATGTAAAGGGCATCGCCTGCTCCAAGTACGTAATCACTGGGAGTGGCCATGTTAAGATTGGGCAGCCACGACAGTTCATCATTGTTGAATATGTCACGGCCGTATACCTTGTTGCCTTTGAGAAGGTTTCTGGAATAAAGGATGGAGTCTATCTTTGACGATCCGGCTCCCTTTCCAAGCACCTTGTCGCTGTTGATTTTCTCAGCTTTCAGTTTTGCCTTGTCATCCAGAGAACCACTGCTCACATAATACTGGTTCCGGCCGTTATCCAACTCCTGATTCGTTCTGAGACGGTCTTCGCTCTTTTTGCCTTTACTGCCTGACGCATCTTCAAACAGATCTTCGGCTCCGAATGCATAACCCTGAGACTCGTATTTCTCTTTGATGCGCATAAGCTGGTCGGCCGATACGCCCTTGCGGGTCAACTCCAATGCAATGGTCTGCTGATCCTTACCTTTCTCTTTCTGCTCAACGACGTACTGGATTATCTCACTTTCACTCATAGACTGGGCCTGCATCCTCAACGGCAGTACTGTCAGTGCGCAGGTCAGACTAATCAATAAGATCCTGTTTTTCATATCTAGGACTGGAATCGAATTATCAATTGTTTTTATTTAGCGGAATCACGGGCCGATTTACGCACCTCAGGCGCATCAAGCAGATCAGCCAGTTTAGTATAGAAGTTGGTCCTGAAATCACTTGACTCTTCATGATGTTTCTGCAGCCACCTGACCAACCTGGAACCGGCAACCCATTCAGTCTGAAGCAGGAATCCCGTGCCCCAGATCAGCAGCAGTGAAGTGCCCGCTACGACATAGAACTGCACATCAACACTTGCGCCTAAACACAGGCTTGTGTACCAGCTTGATATTATCAGCAGATTCAGGACAACCTCACACAAGGTCGTACTCAGATGACCGAATCCCAAAGCAATGAAAAGGTGATGCAGATGGGTCTTATCGGCCGTAAACGGACTGTTGCCGTTTATGATACGCATAAGCATTACGCGCAGGGCATCGAATACCGGAAGGCTCAGTACTGCCAGTGAGAATGAGATCATGCTCTGACCGTACAGTGCGGCGTGTTCAGCCACGCAGCTGTCACCTATGGTACGCGTAACGAAATATGACACCAGCAAGCCGAACGGCATTGTTCCGGCGTCTCCCAGGAACATTCTGGAGCTTTGTCCGAAAAGATTATGAATTACAAACGGCAATATAGATGAAGCTACGCAGAAAGCTATGACTGAATCAGCCAGACAGTCTGCACGCATGAATTTGACGCCGAATATAAGACATGACATGATGCACAGTGAGCTGGCCAGTCCGTTCACTCCGTCCACCATGTTGATGGCATTGATGATTCCCACGCTGGCAAATACGGTCAACGGTACGGCGACCCACCATGAGAGCCTGCCGATTGACCATAATCCCGCAAAATCGTCCATTGCACATCCTGATGAATATATTAGGAAACACACAACCAGTATTTCCCATATCATACGGCTGATGGGGGTCAGATCCGTCAGGTCATCCAACAAACCTATAAACTGCAAAATAGTCATGGCGCATACCAGAGGCATGAGCTGGGAGATGGTAAAGGTATGAGTGAAAGCACCGATGGCGGCACTGCAGAGTACTCCTACCAGAGTTCCGAAAAACACGGCGATTCCGCCCATGACAGGAATGGGAACCTTATGCAGTTTGCGTGTACCCGGATTATCAACGACTCCCTTTTTCTTGGCAACCTTAAGGATCCAGAAATAGATCCATCTGACAGCCAGCAATGAGACAATTGAAGGAATTAATATGATGAACAGTCTGTTTGACATTACGATCTTTTCTTTTCAACTCTAAAAAACAACTTCACGCAATATGCAAATGTACTTAAAAGTATCTGCAAATCCAAGCCTATAGACCTCTGGTCAAGGTATTCCAGGTCAAGTTCCAGTCTGCGGAGCATCTTATCCATAGAGTCTGTATAGCCGTTATGTATGGTAGCGTATGAAGTCAGTCCGGGACGCATCAGATAGATATAACGGTAATCATCCGTCTCACGGTTTATCTGGTCAATGAAATACTGACGCTCAGGACGGGGTCCCACAAATGACATGTCGCCTATGAAGACGTTCCAAAGCTGAGGTATCTCATCAAGGTGATTGGCACGCAGAAAGCCTCCGAACGGAGTCAGATATTTGTTGCGCTCGTTCTCCAGACGCGGAATGCCGTCTGACTCTGCGTCAACCGTCATAGTCCTGAACTTGTACATGGTGAAAGGCTTTCCCTGGTAACCTATTCTCTCCTGTTTGAAGATGACAGGTCCTTTGCTGAAAAACAAAATGATTGAGAATATCAGGAACAGAGGGGAAAAGAGTATCATTCCCAACAATGAGAATACGATGTCAAAAATACGTTTTATAGCGAGCTGGAAAGACCCCATGGCATCGGAATGGACCCGATATCCCACCTGAGAGTAATTCTGAAGACTATATTTTAGCATAAATTTTATCTCTTATACTAATAACGCGCACAAAAAACAATAATTGTGTAGAGTCCGCAAAAAAAGTATCCGGCATCTCTGAAGGCATCCGTAATGATGACTACTTTTGCACAAGTTATTAAAAAGTGCGCATCAGTTGACAGCAACATGTCTAAACTGACTCGCAAAAGTAATTGTTTTATTTTATATAAACTAACAATAGTAGAATTACTGATATGAAAGCGTATGTTTTTCCCGGACAGGGTTCCCAGTTCTCAGGTATGGGTAAGGACCTGTATGACCAGTTTGACTGGGCAAAAGAGTTGTTTGCAGAGGCCGATTCAATCCTCGGATTCAAGATTTCAGAGATAATGTTCAACGGCACTGACGAAGATCTGCGCCGTACAGATATAACACAGCCTGCAGTATTCATCCATTCTGTTGCAGTAGCCAAGTCACATGGTGCCGAATTCAAGCCTGACATGGTTGCAGGACACTCTCTTGGTGAGTTTTCTGCACTTGTAGCCTGCGGTGCCATCTCATTCGAGAGCGGTCTCAAGCTGGTTGCAAAACGTGCAGGTGCCATGCAGAAATGCTGTGAGAAGGTACCCGGCACAATGGCCGCAATCATCGGCCTGCCTGATGAGAAGATCGAGGCAATCTGCGCTGACCTTAATGCAAAAGGAATGGTGGTCGTTCCTGCCAACTACAACAGTCCCGGACAGGTTGTAATCTCCGGTTCCAAGGAGGCAATCGCAGCTGCATGCCCCCTCATGACAGAAGCCGGAGCCAAGCGTGCCCTGCCCCTGGTGGTAGGCGGCGCATTCCATTCACCTCTCATGACACCCGCCAAGGATGAGCTTGCACAGGCCATCAGCGAAACGCAGTTCAACACCCCGGTCTGCCCCATTTATCAGAATGTGGATGCAAAACCGCACGTAAACCCCGATGAAATCAAGGCAAATCTGGTTACACAGCTCAACTCACCGGTACGTTGGACACAGAGTGTTCTCAACATGATCGCCGACGGTGCAGAGGAGTTCACCGAGTGTGGCCCCGGTGCCGTTCTGACCGGACTTATCAAGAGAATCAGAGGCTAAGACCTATGGAAAAGGCTGTCATCTACCAGATATTCACGCGTGTATGCTGCAACAGCGGCGGACGCAACATACCCGGAGGTGACATAAGCGCCAACGGTTCAGGCAAGCTTAACGGTTTTACTCCCACAGTACTTGAGGGCATCAGGTCTATGGGAGTAACTCATATATGGTTTACCGGACTTATTGCCCACGCGTCATGCACGGATTACAGTAAGTTCAGGATTCCATCATCCCACCACGGGACGGTAAAAGGAAAGGCTGGTTCCCCCTATGCCATACGTGACTATTATGACATAGATCCGGACCTGGCGGTATCAGTTCCTGACCGCATGGCGGAGTTCCAGTCACTGGTGGACAGAGTCCATGATGCCGGCATGAAATTCATAATGGATTTCGTACCCAATCACGTGGCGCGTGAATATCATTCCGTAATGAAGCCCAAGGGCGTAAGCGATTTGGGGAAAAACGACGATGTAAACACGCATTTTTCTCCGCGCAACAACTTCTATTACATACCCGGACAGGCACTGGGAGGAGAGGTTGACTGGGGAGGTTACAAGGAGTTCCCCGCACGTGCCACCGGAAATGACCAGTTCAGTGCAACACCCTCATACTCAGATTGGTATGAGACCGTAAAACTAAACTACGGAGTAGATTATACAGGCGGCGGAAAGCACTGCTTCGACCCTATTCCCGACACCTGGAACAAGATGCTCCGTATCCTGCTCTACTGGGCCGGAAAGGGAGTGGATGCATTCCGTTGCGACATGGCTGAGATGGTACCTGTGGAGTTCTGGAACTGGGCCATTCCAAGGGTAAAGGACAAACACGGAAACATAGTTTTCATCGCCGAAATCTACAACCCAGGCTCCTACTCATCATACATAGAATACGGAGGGTTTGACTATATATATGACAAGGTAGGCCTGTATGACACTCTCCGTGCCATTGTCGAGTCACGTGAATCGGCCACAGTCATTACACGATGCTGGCAGCAGACCGGAGCAAACGGCCCGCACATGCTTCACTTCATGGAGAATCACGACGAGCAGAGGATAGCATCACGATACTTCGGTGGAAACGCCATAAAAGGACGCCCGGCAATGTTAATATCCGCCCTTATGGACAGATGTCCGGTCATGATCTATGCAGGACAGGAAATAGGTGAACCCGGTATGGATCAGGAGGGATTCAGCGGACTTGACGGACGCACCACCATATTTGACTATTGGGCTCCCGACACTCTTACACGCCTCTACAATGACGGAAAATGGGATGATGCCAGGCTTAGCAAAGACGAGAGAGAACTCAGAGCCTTCTACTCCACTCTCCTGCGTATCTGCAATCAGGAACACGCAGTACGTGACGGCAGATTCTTTGACCTGATGTACGTGAATCCCATGTCGGAGTCATTCAATCCCCACAAACAGTACGCCTTCATGCGTTCTGACGGCCACGATGCAGTACTGGTGATAACCAACTTCAGCGACCAGCCGCTCAATACTACGGTAAACATACCGCAACACGCCTTTGACTACATGGAGCTTAAGGAAAAGGACGGCATACAGGTACATGAACTCATCACCGGCCAGACTTTCCGCATCAATCTTCATCCTGACACTCCGGTCAGGGTCACTGTTCCTGCTCAATCAGGAGTGGTACTGCGCTGGTAGTTCCTGCCCAAAAGCAACAATCCCGTTATCCTGTTTTTCTCCACCAGTTTGTAGCACAGATATGCTACTGCTATGAAAACCAGTGTAAACGCCACTGGTATGACCGGATTGTGAGGCGGATTGACATTCAGTCTTAAAAGAACTGCCGGATAATACCGGTTGGCCAGGATATTGACTCCGTAAATGAACAGTGACATCTGCCCCAGCCTGGCCAATATTCCGTTGGAATCTGACACTTTCTTTGACAGCAGATGTACGTACCTGATAAAGGTGATTGACACGATAAGGGCAACCGCCATCCTTCTCAGGTCTATATAAAGCTGGCTGGAACACCTGCCGTTTATGCAGAAACCCGTAGTGTAAATATAAGTGTCTGTATCAAACCAGATTACGCATAGTACCGATGCCAAAGTGAGCAGTACCATCATCCATGGTTTATCATGATACTTATAGGGATCAATTCCTGAATCCCTGACTGCATAACCAAGGCAGAAAAACGGGAACATGAACTTGTGAACGCTCAACAGCCAAGTATCGGGTACGAACAGGCTTATGACAAACAGAGCAGACATCATCAGATACTGATGGATACGGTTGCCTGATATCCTTGTCAGCACTGCTACCACAAACATGTTCAGCAGGATTGAAAACAGGAACCACATTATCCATCCCCTGACTATTGAATCCAGGAACGACGTTACTATACCCCATGGATTGGTTCTTATCATCCCCACGTAATCAATGAATGAATACAGGATGATGAATGAAATCATAGGTATTCCGATGGCCCTGAGCTTTGACCCGATTACTGTCCTGAACTGCTTTTTATTGCTGGAGCAGAACAGATAGCCGCTTATAAGCATGAACATGGGCATGTGGAAGCAATAGATTATCCTGAAGACCGGGTTCTCAAAAAAGAGATCGGACTGCGAGTATTCTATTCCGTATGAATACTGTATTGCGTGCCCCAGTACTACCAGGATAATCAGGATTCCCTTTGCAAGATCCAAAGTCAGGTCCCTGCCCTTGCTCATATCATTTGAAGCTGTCCCAACTCTTGATTGGTATGTCATCAATATTGACAGTGCAGAAGGCATTGATGAACGAGCTGGCCAAGCGGGCGTTGGTTATCAGCGGGATGTTCAGGTCAATGGCTGCACGACGTATCTTGTAGCCGTTGGTAAGCTCATGCTGAGTCAGATCCTTAGGTATGTTCACTACCATATCAATCTGCTTGTTGTGCAGCATGTCAAGTGCCTGCGGCTGCTGTCCCTCCTCGCTGGGCCAGTATACGCGTGTGTTCTTGATACCATTCTCCTCAAGGTACTTTGAAGTACCGCCGGTAGCGTACAGGTTGAATCCCTTTGAAACCAGCATCTTGGCAGCATCCAGCATAGCGGCTTTCTGCTTTGCGGTACCGGTTGAGAGCAGAATGTTCTTCTGCGGGATACGGTAACCTACTGAGAGCATTGACTCCAGGATAGCATAGCGCTGGTCATCACCCAGACAGCCTACCTCACCGGTAGATGCCATATCAACGCCAAGCACGGGATCGGCCTTCTGCAGACGGTTGAATGAGAACTGTGAAGCCTTGATACCTACGTAGTCGATATCGAACAGGCTCTTCTCAGGTGCCTCTACAGGTATGCCAAGCATGATCTTGGTTGCTATCTCAATAAGGTTGATCTTGAGAACCTTGCTCACGAACGGGAATGAACGTGAAGCACGCAGGTTGCACTCGATTACCTTGATATCGTTCTCACGGGCCAGATACTGGATGTTGAACGGTCCGCTAATGTGAAGCTCCTTGGCAATCTGACGGCTTATGCGCTTGATACGCTTGACTGTCTCGACATAGAGCTTCTGGGGCGGGAACTGGATGGTAGCGTCACCAGAGTGTACGCCGGCAAACTCAATGTGCTCACTGATGGCGTATGCGATGATCTCACCGTCCTTAGCAACGGCATCCATCTCAACCTCTTTGGCGTTCTCAATGAATCGGCTTACTACAACCGGGTGCTCCTTTGATACCTCGGCAGCCAGCTGAAGGAATCTCTCCAGCTCCTCCTGGTTACTGCATACGTTCATGGCAGCACCTGAGAGCACGTATGAAGGACGTACCAGTACAGGGAATCCAACCTTATCAATGAACTTACCGATCTCCTTCATGGATGTAAGCTCACTCCACTCAGGCTGGTCAACACCTATGCGGTCAAGCATGGCTGAGAACTTCTCACGGTCCTCGGCATTATCAATATCCTTGGCGCTGGTACCCAGAATAGGCACGTTCATGGCGTCAAGCTTCATGGCCAGGTTGTTGGGAATCTGACCACCTGTAGATACAATCACGCCGTAAGGATCCTCCAGCTCGATGATATCCATGACGCGCTCAAACGTAAGCTCGTCAAAGAACAGACGGTCTGTAACGTCATAGTCAGTACTTACTGTCTCAGGGTTGCAGTTGATAACGATATTGCGGTAACCCTCCTTGCGCACGGTATTCAAAGCCTGAACGCCGCACCAGTCAAACTCAACCGATGAACCTATGCGGTATGCACCTGAACCGATGACTATGATTGACTTCTTGTCATCAAAGAACGGTATGTCGTGTGCACAACCGTTGTATGTCATATAGAGGTAGTTGGCCTGAGCCTGATACTCACCTCCCAGTGTATCAATCTGCTTTACATAAGGAACTATGCCCAGACCCTTACGCTTGTTGCGTACGGCAAGCAGACCGGCCTGTGTGCCCAGTTTCTTCTCTTCACCTATGGCGCGTGCAATCTGGAAGTCGCTGAATCCCATCTTCTTGGCCTTACGCAGCATATCCTCGCTCAGAGCCTCGATGCCCTTGACCTTATGCAACTGCTTGGACAGGTCCACAATACCCTTCAGGCGGTTCAGGAACCACTTGTCAATCTTGGTAAGTTCATATATGCGGTCAATGCTGTAACCCTGGCTGAATGCCTGGCTGATAGCGAACAGACGCTTATCGGTAGGCTCCTTGAGTGCCTTGTCCAGGTCATCAAACTTGATGCTCTTGTTCTCCACGAATCCGTGCATGCCCTGACCGATCATACGGATACCCTTCTGCATAACCTCCTCGAAGCTGCGGCCTATTGACATAACCTCACCTACAGACTTCATGCTTGAACCTATCTCGCGGTCAACACCATGGAACTTGCTCAGATCCCAGCGAGGAATCTTGCAGACTACGTAGTCAACAGACGGCTCAAAGAAATCGGTAGTAGTCTTTGTTATGGAGTTCTTAAGCTCATACAGGTTGTAACCCAGACCCAGCTTGCAGGCCACGAATGCCAGAGGATAACCTGTTGCCTTTGATGCCAGGGCCGATGAGCGGCTCAGACGGGCGTTAACCTCAATTACGCGGTACTCCTCACTCTGGGGATCGAATGCGAACTGAATGTTGCACTCACCTACTATACCGATATGACGTGCTATGCGGATGGTCAGCTCCTCAAGCTTATGTACCTCATGATTGGTAAGTGTCTGTGTAGGAGCAACCACGATACTCTCACCGGTATGTATGCCCAGCGGGTCAAAGTTCTCCATTGAGCAGACTATGATTGAGTTGCCGCTCTTATCGTTCACGCACTCAAACTCTATCTCCTTCCAGCCCTTGAGTGATTTCTCAACCAGGATCTGCGGTGAGAATGAGAATGACTTCTCGGCCAGTTTGTTGAGCTCCTCCTCATTGTCGCAGAAACCTGAACCCAGACCGCCCAGAGCGTATGCAGAGCGGATGATAACCGGATAACCCAGCTCACGGGCAGCGGCGCGTGCATCCTCCATTGACTCAACGGCGTGACTCTTGATGGTCTGTACGCCTATCTCATCCAGACGCTTGATAAAGAGGTCACGGTCCTCGGTATCCATGATGGCCTTGACCTGAGTACCCAGCACCTTAACCTTATACTTGGCCAGAACGCCGTTCTGCTCCAGAGCCACACCGCAGTTAAGAGCGGTCTGACCGCCAAATGCAAGCAGGATAGCATCGGGACGCTCCTTTGCAATTACCTTCTCTACAAAGAACGGGGTAATGGGATAGAAATAGACTCTGTCTGCCACACCCTCACTCGTCTGAACGGTTGCAATGTTGGGATTGATAAGAATAGTTTCGCAATTCTCCTCCTTAAGTGCCTTGAGGGCCTGTGAACCTGAATAATCGAATTCGCCAGCCTCACCTATCTTGAGTGCGCCCGATCCGAGCAGCAGCACTTTCTTGTATTTCTTCAATGCCATATCCTAAGGGTGTTAGAGTTTTGAAACAAAATCATCATAAATAAACTCAGCATCAGTGCGTACCTGATCTGACTCTGAGTGGAACATCACGCCTACCCAAGGCTTGCGTGTGTTGTAGATACCTTCTACAGAATCATCGTTCAGGTTCTTGAGGTATACCTTCCACTGACCTACCACGGAATCCTCACGGATGGCGTAGTTGTGGTTCTGTGTGGTAATGTAGCAGCGGTCTGTACCTGCCAGTATAACCGGCTGGTTCTGGCTGTGATGACCGAACTTAAGCTTGTATGTATCCATACCGCCGGCAAGACCCAGCAGCAGGCAACCTATACCTATGCCCAGGATGGGCTTATCGGTCTTAGCCATGAACTTCTGCAAACGTGTTACAACCTCACTGCAGTAACTGGGGTTACCCGGACCGTCCGATATCACCAGGCCGTCAAACTTCATCTTGGTATAGTCATAGTTCCAGGGCACGCGTACCACTGTAAGATCCTCGTTGATGAGGCAGCGTACTATTCCAGCCTTTACACCGCAGTCTACAAGTACTATGGTCTTGGATGCACCTTCATTATAGGTAATGGGCTTCTCGCATGAAACCTCAGGCAGCATATTTGTATATGCGTACTCATCGGGCTTTTTCATTCCGTCAAACAGTATCTTGGCGGTCATGCTGCCGTGATTGCGTATGTGCTTGGTCAGCTCACGGGTATCGACTCCCTCTATACCGACCACCTTCTCACGCTTCATCCACTCGTCAAGTGACTCCTTGGCGTTCCAGTGGCTGTAGAAATCGCTCTTGTCACTTACAATCAGGGCACGTGCCTGAGCGTGACTGCTCTCTGCGTTTGTGGGAAGCCCGAACTCATCAGCCGTCATGGGCTGAATACCATAGTTACCAATGACCGGATAGGTCATCACAATCAACTGACCGCGTGATGCGGGCTCAGTCAGCAATTCCGGATAACCGGCCATAGCGGTGTTGAACACAAGCTCTCCGCTCACCGGATGCTCGTATCCGAATGACTCA
>Ga0310690_10002237_pt1 | contig 32027 bp, 48 predicted proteins | sample AusTroGonzalo_MG_2_FD_207661 | JGI IMG/M metagenome (GOLD analysis project Ga0310690, IMG submission 207661) | Bovine rumen microbial communities from tropical cattle in Woodstock, Queensland, Australia - Gonzalo_04 (v2) (version 2) | ecosystem: Host-associated > Mammals > Digestive system >...
ATCTTTTACCCCCCCGCGGCCGCGGGCCGTTTTTTTGAGAAGGAGCAAAAATGAAAATCGAGAAACTCCCGCTCGGGCAACTGACGCCCGATCCCGACAACGCGAAAGAACACACGCCCGCGCAAATCGAGCAAATCAAGGCGAGCATTGAACAGTTCGGCAACAACGATCCGATAGCCGTCTGGGGGCCGCAAAACATAATCGTTGAAGGCCACGGACGCTACGAGGCGCTAAAGGCGCTCGGCTACAAAGAGGCGGAAATCATACGGCTCGACAAACTGACCGACGAGGAACGCCGCGCGTACGCGCTGGCGCACAATCAACTGACGATGAACACGGGCTGGCTGCCCGAACTGCTCGACAAGAACCTTGACGCGATACAAGAGATTGATATGACCGCGTTCGGCTTTGGCGGCCTGCACGAATGGTTCGGCAGCGGCGACACCGGCGAGGCAAAAGACGGCGAAACCGATTACGCCGAGTTCTTGGAAAAGTTCGAGGCGAAGCACACGACAGACGACTGCTACACTACCGAAAAAGTTTACGAGGCGGTCGCCAACTGGTGCGCTGAAACGTACAAACTCGACAGAAAGCACTTCGTCCGCCCGTTTTACCCAGGCGGCGACTATCAAAAAGAAAAATACAAGGCGGACAGCGTCGTTGTCGACAACCCGCCTTTTTCAATACTCGCAGAGATAATCGAATGGTACACGCAAAACGGCGTGCGCTTTTTTCTTTTTGCGCCTGCGCTCACGTTATTGTCGAGCGCAGCGGCGCGGAACGCTGCGTGCCTTTGTGCGGGCAGCCAAATCATTTACGCGAACGGCGCGAACGTGTCAACGTCTTTCGTCACGAACCTTGAGCCCGACAACATAAGAGCGCGAACCGCGCCTGACCTTTTCCAAGCGGTAAAAAAGTCCGTGGATGAAACGCAGGCCGAAACGCGCAAAGAGATACCCGCGTACGATTATCCCGACAACGTGGCGACCGCAGCGATGCTCAACAGATACAGCAAGTACGGCGTTGAGTTCACGATAACGAAAGCGGAAAGCGAACCGATTGAGGCGCTCGACGCGCAGAAAGAGGTCGGAAAGACCATTTTCGGAAAAGGCCTTTTACTTTCCGAGCGTGCCGCCGCCGAGCGTGCCGCCGCCGAGCGTGCCGCCGCCGAGCGTGCCGCCGCTACACGGTGGCAACTATCCGACCGCGAGCGCGAGATTGTCAAACGCCTCGGCTAAAACAAAGAAGGAGGGCATACCGTGGCAACCGCTAAAAAACCCGCACAAAAGAAACCCGCACCGAAAAAAGCACCCGCAAAAAAGACCAAACTGACCGAACAGACACCGGCCGAGAAAATCGTGGCGAAATTGCCAGAGAGCGAGCGACCGTTCGCGCAGACGCTCGCGGAGGTCGCGTTCGCGCTCAAGGCGAAGCTCGAACAAAAGCTCCCGACCTACGAGAAAATCGAGCTCGTCCAGACGGTCACGTCAACGCAAGGCGAGAAAGTTATCAAGCAGAACCCGTTTGTGTCGGAGTTCCGCGCCACGGCGCGCGACTACGCCTCCATCGTGCGAGACTTGCACGAACTGGTGGACGCGCACGGCGCGCCCGCGGAAATCGAGCAGCTTGACGACTTCCGGCAGAAATATCACATCGTATGAGCGTGAAAGGCAAGACGGAAGCCCGCATCTTTACGCCGCCTTTACGCCCCTTAACGGCAAAGACATCGCTGGGCTTTGCGATAATCGAATACGCCGAGACGGTTCTCGGCGAAACCCTCTACCCGTGGCAAGCGTGGCTTTTGAAACACGCATTTGAAATCGTCGGCTCGTTCACGTCGAGCTGGCGTTTTCGTTTTCGCACGGTGTGCGTGATGGTCGGCCGACAAAACGGCAAGACCAAAGTGTCGGCCATTATCGCATCGTTTTTCTTGAACGTGCTGGGCGTGGAAAACATTTTCGGCACCTCGCTCTCGCTCGATAAGGCGGAGGAGGTCTGGGAAATCGTCGTGGACTGGCAAGAGCGCATCCCCGCACTCAAAGCGAACCTCTCCCGCGTGTCACGCACGAACGGAAACAAGAACGTGTCGCTCAACGGCGGGCAGCGGTACAAGGTCGGCGCGCCGACACGACGTGCAGGCCGCGGCGACAGCAACGACCTCGTCATTCTCGACGAGGTTCGCGAACTGCGCGACTGGGACGCGTGGAGCGCGGCATTTCCGTCAATCCTCGCGAAACCGCGCGGCATCCTCGTCGCGTTTTCAAACGCCGGCGATCCCGACAGCGTGGTGCTGCGCCAACTGCGCGGCCAAGCGCTCGCGGCCATTGACGGAACAAATGACAACACAGACTTCGGCGGCGACGTCGACGGCGACACGCTCGGATTTTTTGAGTGGTCGGCACCTGACGGCGCCAAGACAACCGACTGGACGGCAATCGCGCGAGCGAACCCTGCGCTTGGGTACGGCTTGCTCACAGAGCGCGCGATCATAGCATCGAGACAGACGCTCACCGAGGCAGCATACCGCTCGGAGTGCCTTTGCCAACAAGTCGCTACAATTCTGCCGCAACCCTTCCCCGAAGGGGCGTGGCAGGGAGGCCTTGACGTCGGCAGCGGCATCGCCGCCGAAGCTGACCTATACTTCGGCATTGACTTGTCGCAGGATCGTCGCTGGACGTCCATCGGCGTTTGCGGCCTGCGCGAGGACGGAAACTATCACATAGAACTTGTCGCGCGCGCCGTCGGCACCGAATGGGCCATTGACTGGTTCCGTGCCCGCGCAATGCGCGAACCGATGCGCCTTGCGTTTCAGTCACGCGGCGCACCCGTCAGCGGCTTGGCGGAGCAGATATGCACGCTTGAAAACGTCGAGCGCTGCGCCGTCGAAGGCAGCGACCTGACAAGCGGCTGGGGCCGGTTCTGGGACGGCATAGCGGCGAACGCACCGTCGCCCGAAGGCGGCAACCGCGGCACGCGCATCTATCACCTTTCGCAGCCCGTGCTTGACGCGCCGGCGGCTACGATGCAAACGCGGCAACTCGGCGGCGGCGTTTCGGTGCCTGACCGCAACAAGAGCCCCGACGACATCGCGCCGCTTTTCGCGTGCATTATGGCATACACCGCCGCGACGGTCACGTCGAAAAAACAAGAAAAAATCTACGCTTCCGCCTATGCAAGCGGGAGCGAATTGACGTTTATATAAATTCTCACCTATGGAGGCGATGGAATGGCCTTTGACAGACTGCGGCGGCTGCTGGCACCTTCTAACAGCCGCGGCTTCTACAACGTCACAATCAACACCGGCGACACGTCACCGAACGTCGAGGGAATGACACCGCGCGCACTTTACGCGACGCAGGCAAACCTTCACGCGGTCGTGTCGTTTCTTGCCGACAGCATCGCGCAGCTGCCGCTCAAGGTGTACGTCCGCAACGACGAGAACGACCGCTCACGGGATCGCAACAGCAAAGCGGCAAAACTGCTCTACACGCCGAACGCGGACCAAACGGCCTACGAGTTTATGAACGCGACGGCCGTCGAGTGTTTTCTCTATGGCCTTGCGACGTGGTGGCTGCTCCGCGCCGACAGCGAAAGCGGGTACCAGCTTCGACTTATCCCCCGCGAATGGATAAAAAACGAGGACTATGAAACCTCGTACTACGCGCCGGACGAATTGACGATCCGCGCATCGGGAAACGGCGAAGCCATCACGATACCCCGCGAATGGAGCGAGGACGACGGCTGCTTCATTCAGTTCCGAATGTACGCACCTGGCAATCCTGGCTCGTACCTTTCGCCCGTTTCGGCGCTCAAACAAGTGCTTGCCGAACAAGTGCAGGCAGACCGTTTCCGCTCGCAAGTGTGGCGGTCAAGCGGACGTTTCAATTCCTACATCACGCGCCCGAAAGACGTGCAACCGTGGACGGCCGAACAGAAGGCCGACTGGGCCGCGAAATTCCGCGAGGGCTGGCGCGGTACCGGCGAGAACGCCGGCTCTATGCCGCTGCTCGAGGACGGAATGAAAATCGAGACGTACCAGTTCAACGCGAAAGAGGCGCAATACGCGGAGGCAAAGCAACTCTCGCGCGAGGACGTCGCGGCAGCGTACCACGTCAACCCCGCGCTCATATGGCACACCGGCACGCAGACATACGCAAGCGCGAAGGACAACGCACGCGCTCTCTACGCGGAGTGCCTCGGGCCGTTTTTGCAGATGGTCCAGCAGCGCATCAACAGTTTTCTTTTGCCGAAACTCGGCGCAGCCGAAGGGACGTACGTCGAATTTGACTACCGCGAAAAACTCAAGGGCAACTTTGAGGAGCGCGCGAGCATTTTGCAGAGCGCGGTCGGCGGCCCGTGGATGACGCGGAACGAGGCGCGCGCGGACAACAACCTTCCGCCGCTTGAAGGCGGTGACGCGCTCGTCGTTCCGCTGAACGTCACCGAAGGCGGCCAAGCGTCGCCCACCGACACGCACATGGAGGCACGCGAACCCGCCGCGCTGGTGGAAATGCCGGCGCAAGGTGAGGCGGCCTGCGCTCACGTCCACGGCAAAAAAGACGGCGGCGAAACGCTGCGCATCAAGGCGCGGTCCGACGCCGACGAGGACGAACGGCTGACCGAAACGCTGACGGCGTTTTTCGAGCGTCAAAAAAAGACGGTTCTCGCCCGCCTCGGTGCTGACACCGAGGACTGGTGGCAAGAGGACCGCTGGAACGCGGAACTGGCCGACGATCTCGAACCCGTGCTGAACGACATCGCCGACCGGCACGGAAAAGCGACGGCGCGAGAACTCAAAACAGAGTACGACACGGCAATCACGCGGAACTACATCCGCGCGACCGCCGAATGGCGTGCACGGGCGACGAACGACGTCACAAAGCGAAACCTCGACGCTGCGCTGGACGCCGCTGATGATGGCGATGAGGACGCCGAGACTCCCGCCGACGTTATGGACAAGCGCGTGAACGACGAGGCGCCTATGCTTGCCCGTTCCGCGGCAACCGCCATGGCATCGTGGGCGACAATCGAGGGCTGCCATCAAGCGCAGGCGCAAGGGTACAGCAAGACCATCGAGAAGGAATGGATCACCGGCCCGAACCCGCGTCCCTCGCACGCCGCGATGGACGGGGAACGCGTCGGCATCGACGAACTGTTCTCGAACGGCGCGAACTGGCCTGGAGACGATAGCATAGGCCCCGAGGAAAGCTGCAACTGCAACTGTACGACCGAGGTCGTCATAACGGTATAAAGGAGGGCGCACAATGCTTCACATCGTGACCGGCCCGCCATGCGCCGGAAAATCTACCTATATCAAAGAACACGCCGCAGCGGGCGACCTTCGCGTCGACTATGACGCAATCGCGATGACGCTCGGCGCGGAAAAATCGCACCACGCTGACGGCCTTGTACGCAAGGCCGCGTTTGACGCTCGCGACGCCGCAATCAAGACGGCGCTCAAAGAGCCGAACGCCGAAGCGTGGATAATTCACACCAAAATGGACGCGGCGGCTCGCGAACGCTACGAAAAAGCGGGCGCCGAGTTTATCACGCTTGATCCTGGCCGCGACGTTTGCCTTGAACGAGCTGCGCGCGACGAAAGGCCGCAGAACAGCATTGACGCCATCGAGGCGTGGTATTCCGAACACAAGGAGGCCGACACAATGGCACTTACAAAACAATTTTCCGTTCAATACAAAGACGAAGGCAACGGCAACGGCTACATCGAGGGATACGCCTCGACGTGGATTAGAGAGCCGGACAGCTACGGCGACATCGTGGCGAAGGGCGCGTTTGAGAAATCGCTTGCGGAACGCTGGAACGGAGGCAAAGGCATACCGTTCCTTTGGTCGCACAAAATGGACGAACTCGACGCCTTTATCGGAACCGCCGACGCGGTCGAGGACGAAAAAGGCCTATTTTTCCGCGCCCATTTTAATGACAGCCCCGAAGCGCAAAAGGTCCGCAACCTTTACAAGAGCGGAGCGCTCTCGAAATTCAGTTTTGCCTACGACGTCAAAGACGCCGCGAGCGTGAAACTCGAGGACGGCCGCAAAGCGAACGAGCTGCGCGAGCTCGACCTTTACGAGATTTCCGCCGTTCTCGTTCCCGCGAACGACGACGCGGGCGTCGTGGACGTCAAGGCTGGCCGCCGAAACAGCGCGGCCGACGCCGAAGCGATAAGACAAGCAATCACCCTGCTCGAGAACCTTCTCGGGGAGGTTGACGAGCAGAACGAACCCGAAGGGGAGGAACCGACCACGGTCAACGCGGCAGCGGAGGAACCGGCGGAAACGGTCAACCCGAAAAAGGAACGCCTGCTGCAATACATCCATAATTTAACGGAGGTAAAGACAAATGACTAACACCGAAAAGCTGGCGGCCAAGACCGCCGAACTCGAAGGCCTGAAAACCGCCATCGAGAACAACGACGCCGACGCCATCGAGGCCGCCGACAAGCTCGCCACCGAAATCGACGGCATCAAGTCCGACATCGCCAAGGCCGAAAAGGCCGCCGAGCTGCTGAAACGCATCGGCAACAAGCCCGAAAAGACCGACGCCCCGAAAAAGGGCATCGCCGCCATCTGCGAGAAGGCAGCTCACGTCGACCGTGGCGTGAAGGGCTGGAGCGTCAACGGCTCCATCAGCCAAAAGGCCTACAACGACACCATGACGTCCGTACAGATCACCGACTACGACCGCGACGTTATCATCAACCGCCGCCGTCCGTCCGTGCTTGACGCGTTCGGTGACTTTGAAATCGCCGGCAACGCCATCACCTACTTCGTGGAAAACGGCTTCGATGGCAACAGCGGCGCCGCTCCCGCGGTCGTTTCCGAAGGTTCCAAGAAACCGCAGGGCAGCGACAGCTTCACCGCCAAGACCGTGGCCCTCTCGAAGGTCGCCGTGTACGCCAAGGAAACCGACGAGGTTCTCGCCGACGAGGCCTTCCTGAACTCCGCGCTGCGTGACGTTCTCGGCCACCAGATCGACAAAAAGAAAGAGGCCGTCATGGTTTCCGCCTGCGCCGGTGCGACTGGTATTCAGACTTGCACCTACACGAGCGGCGGCAACACCGGCGACAACGCCAACATTGCCGAAGCCATCCTGCACGCGAAGGGCCTCATCGCCCAGAACACCCCCTTTGACGCCGACGCGGTCATCATCAACCCCGCCGACTGGGAGGCGCTCGTTCTTTCGAAGGACAGCATCGGTCAGTACATGGGCGGCGGCTATTTCACGGCGGCTTATGCCAACGGCGACTACAACGCCCCCGCTCGCATCTGGGGCGTGCCCGTGTATGAGAGCGCTTCTGTCACTTCCGGCACCGTTCTCGTTCTCGCCGCGCGCGACAGCGTGAAACGCGTCCACAAGGGCGAAACGGAAATCCGCATTTACGAACAGAATGAGGACGACGCGCTCTACAACCGCGTCACCATCCTCGCCGAGGAGCGCATGGTTCCCGTTGTCAAGTATCCGCTGGGCATCGTCAAGATCACGGCGGCTACTGCCTAACAATAACACACGCAAGGGGGCGCCAACAGGCGCCCCTTATGCCGATTAACAACAGAAAGGCGGCGAAAATAATGCTCAAATCCTATGACCTCCCGAACGGCCTGCGCCTTCAATTTGAAGAAGGCGAACAGCCCGAAGGCGCGGTTGAACACGTCTGCGCACAGAAGGCGGCGCCCGTCAAAAAAGCGGAGCCCGTGAAGGATGAACAGCCGGTCGAGGAAAAGAAAGCGCCGGCAAAGAACAAGGCCGTCAAGCCCGCCAACAAGGCGAAAAAGGCGGCGACCAAAAAATGAGCATACTCACACCATGGGGCTACTCAATTACCGGCAACGCCACGACGCTTCCGAGCATCTTATCCGTCGCCGATTTCAATACGATGACCGCTAACAAGTTTAGCAGCGACACCCGCGTTCCGTCGCAGATTGCCGCGGCCGAAATGGCCGTGCGTAACTGGTGCGGCTGGCACGTGGCCGACAGTCAGCCGTGCGAACTTGTCAACGTCATTCAGTCGCTCCATTTCACGCGCAGCGGTTCCGACTATCTCATTCAACTACCCGCGCGATACGTTTCGAGCGTTTCTCACGTCTTTTTCGACGCCAACAAAGACGGCGGGACGTGGAGCGGCGACGAATACGACTTCTGGTGTACTACCGGCGGCCTGCTCCGCGTTTATAACGTGGGCGCACAGCCGCGCGTCTCGGGCATCTGCGTCCAGTACACCGCAGGCATCCCCGCCACACTCTTGGGCGACATCAAGGAACTCATCGCGGGCAGAGTTTCGCACGCGCTGACGAACCCGAACGGCGTGCAGAGCGAAGCGGCTGGCGGCGTTTCCGTGACGTACAATGCAACGTGGATAAACGGCGGCGGCGCGGGAACCCTGCTCGACCATAACAAGGCCGTGCTGCAACCGTACCGCTTGGAGGAGGTGCTTTGACGTGCTTCCTTCCTTCATGACACAAAGCATTTTACGAAAACGTGCAGGCACAAAGACCGACGGCCGCGGCAGTACAATCCCCGACTGGTCGAAAACGACCGACGTCACCGTGACCGGCTGCTCCATTCAACCCGCGGCGACCTCGCTCTCAATGGATGGTCGCGTGCTTGGCATTTCCGACGGCTTGACCGTCTACGTTCCCGCGAGCGCCGACATTCAAGCGGGCGACCGCATCGTCGCGAACGGCGAAACGTACGTCATTTATGGCGAACCGCGACGCTGGCCGAGCGCCACCGGCGGCCTCGACAACATTCAACTGAACTTGCAAAGGTGGTCGGGCTGATGGCTACGCAAATACGGCTCGTGTTCAACGAGGACGGTTTCAAGGCCCTGCTCGGAGGCGACGCAATGCGCGCGGAAATCGAGGCGCAAACGAACGCAATCAAACAACGCGCCGATGCAAACATCGCGGGCGAAAGCGAAGGTTTCAACGCGAAGGTCGAAATGGGCCGCAGCGCCCCCTACGCTGACCGCTGGGTCGGCATCGTCGGAACGAGCGACTACGCAAGCGAGGTCGCTGAAAGCGAAAACGGCGCACTAACAAAGGCGGTGCATTAAATGGCAAACATCCAAATCGAGCGCAGCGTCGACATTGAAGGCGTGCTGAAAACCGCGCTCGCGGCAAAATTCACCGTTTACGTGCGACCGTTGCCCGAAACCCTCACGCTCCCCTGCGTCGAGGTTCAACAAGTCGGCGGTTCACGCGAAAAACGGCTCGACACATTCACAATCAAGCTCGACAGCAGGGCCGCGAAAAATGACGAGGCAACCGCAATCGAGCAACTCAACAACGCGGTCGGCTATCTCATAGCCGTCGCGCAGGCGAACACAACAGCGATCCGCGCCGTCACGATTAACGCTGCCGGTTCGTGGGGGCAGGACCCCGCGCGGCCTGACCTTGCTATGGCGACCGCAACGCTTCTTGTGTGCGCTCACCAAGAGAAAAAAACACTCTAAACGGAGGTAAAACAAATGGCTACTAATTCCGTCAACTTCGGCGGCGGCAACGTGACGGGCTACTTCTACAGCGCCCCCGCGAACACCCCGCTGCCCGCTTATCCCCTCGCACCGCTGTACGTGCAGTGCGGTGCGACTGATCCCTACAACGCAGGCACGCAGTATTACACCGAAAGCGGCGGCGTCTACACCGCTGCGACGCCCGACAAGGCGGCCTACGAGGCAGACCCGACCGACTACTACACCCTGCCGTGGGTGCAAAGGGGCTACATTGCCGAGGACGGCATCACGTTCGGCTCCATCAGAAGCAACGAACCGCTTAAAGATTGGGCTCGCAAGATTGTCCGCACGAAACCTGGCGACGATCCCCAGACAGTCCAGGCCCCCATCATCTCGACAGACGAGACCTCGCTCGTCGCGCTGTTCGGCAGCGACGCCGTGAACGTCACCAACGCGACCAGCTCGCACGGCAAGGTCATCACCGTCGACACCAGCAAGACGCCCGCCGGCGCCGCGTTCCTGTTCATCGGAAAAGATGGGGACGACAGCTTCATGCTCGGCACCACCGAGGGCTTCATCAACACCATCGACGACATCACGTTCACCGCGACCGACGCCATCACGTGGAACGCCACCATCGCCGCCGCCGAGAAATTCATCTTTGCGAAGGACGACGGTCAAGTCGTTGTCACGCCTTAACAAGGCGCAATCATAGAAGGAGGATAACACAATGGCCGCAAGCTTCACACTCAAAAAGCACGTCGATTTTGTTTTTGACATCGAGGGCGTGGACGGGGAGTTCACCATCCCCGCCCTCGGATCGCTTACCGCTGACGCGATGCAGATCATCCAAAACATCGCCGACACGAAAGAGGTCGCCAAAAAGACCGAACTCGTCAAAGAGTTCCTGCACGGATACTGTCCGCGCCTTGCAGAATGCGGCATCGGTGACACCGATTACAGCATCATTTTCAACGCCTACGAGCAATCCCAGGCGCAGGAGTACAACGCGGGAAAATAATCGGCGTTTCACGCTTCGTGTCGGAGCATAGAGACGCCATCGAGAATGACCTACTCGTAAAAACCGGTCACACGCTGAACGACGTCGGGCGCTCCATTTCGTGGGGCGTCCTCGGCGCGTTCGTGCAATACGACACACTCACGCCATCGGCGCTGCTCCGAGAAATCGACGCCGAGCGGTACCAATGGACCACGGTAGCACAAACGAACTACCTACTGGCCGACATATACGACCTTCTGGCCGTGATAAATGAGAATTTGAAAATCAAGGGCACGAAAGCGCGAGGCAAAATGCCGAAACCGCACCCGCGCCCACACGATAAAGACAAGACCACGAAAAAGATAGGCACGGCGGTTCCGGCCGCCGAGCTTGACGCGTGGTTTACAAAAAAGAGAGGCGAACGAAATGGCTGACAAGATAGAACTCGCGAAGGCATACGTCACAATCGTGCCATCTATGCAGGGCTCGCAAGAGGCCATCTCAAAGGAAATGGGCGCGGCCGCAGGCGCCGCCGGAACAGCCGCGGGCGCCGTCGCTGGCGCGAACATGGCGTCCTCGATGGGCGCTTCGCTATCCTCGACCGGCAAATCGCTGACAAAGAGCGTGACGCTTCCGCTTGTCGCCGTCGGTGCAGCTGCAACGAAAGCGTGGAAAGAGGTGGACGCAGGCCTCGACACCATAGCGTCCAAGACAGGCGCGAGCGGTGACGCGCTCGAGGAAATGGGCGACGTGCTGCGTAACATCACCGCCGACATACCGACAGACTTCGGCACCGCCGCCGACGCCATCGGCGAGGTAAATACACGCTTCGGCGTGACCGGCGACGAGCTGCAAGACCTCTCTACGCAGTTTATCAAGTTTGCGAAAATCAACAACACGGACGTCAGCGGCGCCGTCGACAGCGTCCAGAAATCGCTGGCCGCCTTCGGGCGCGACGCTGAAAGCGCCGGAACACTTCTCGACGCGCTGAACACCGTCGGACAACAGACAGGCGTCGACGTCAGCACTCTGTCCGACCAACTATACCGCAACGCGGCATCGTTCCAAGAGATGGGCCTTTCCGCGGAGGAGGCCGCCGCCTTCCTCGGCGCCGCCGACACCGCAGGCCTCGACACGTCGCAGATGGTGATGGGCCTACGCACCGCCATGAAAGGCGCGGCAAAAGACGGCATCACGCTCGACGATGCGCTGGCGCAATTCACGGCGACCATGCAAGGGAACGGCAGCGAGAGCGACAAGCTCGCGGCCGCCTATGAACTGTTCGGGAGCCGTGCAGGCGCGGCCATTTACAACGCGGTCGGGAACGGACAACTCGACCTCGCCAATTTCACGGCGTCGCTGGGTGACTTCGAGGGCAGCGTCTCGTCCACTTTCGAGACGACGCTCGACCCGATGGATAAGTTCTCGCAAGTGATGAACGAACTCAAGACCATCGGCTACGACCTCGTCGGAAGCGTCGGCCCCACGCTGGCCGACGTTCTCGGCACAGTCGCCGACGTCGTGAAAGCCGGCGCGGACGCGTTCAATGCTATGCCGGAAGGTATGCAGCAGTTCATCGTCAAGGCGGGACTTATCGCCGCAGCGGCCGGCCCCGTGATGACAATCGGCGGCAAACTGATGACCGGCGTGTCGGCGCTCGGCGGCAAAATCGGCTCGCTCGGCAACGGCATCGGCGGCATCGCCGGCAAACTCTCTGGCCTCGGTTCCGCAGGCAGCAGCGCAGCGGGCGGCGTTTCGGCCGCCTCATCGTCCTTCTCACAGATGGGCGGGCAGGCTCTTTTACTCGTCGCAGCGGGCGCCGCGGTTCTTATGATCGCCGCAGGCATCAAAATCCTTGCCGACAGCGCAATCGCGCTCGCGGAGGCAGGCCCCGCGGCCGTCGGCGTTCTCGTCCTTCTCGCTGGCGTGGCGCTCGGCTTGACCGCCGGCATCGTCGCCATCGGCAGCGCGGCCACCGTTTCCGCGGTCGGCCTTCTCGCGCTCGGTGCGGCCGTGCTTATGGTTTCGGCGGGCATTTCGCTCATCATCTTGTCGTTGACGCTGTTCGTCCAGCAACTACCGATAATCGCCGAGTATGGAGCGGTCGCCGCAGGCGCGCTCTTGCAACTCTCGGCCGGTATGGCGGCGCTGACCGTCACCACGGCAGCACTCGGCGTGGCAATCTTGGCCGCCATCGTTCCCGTCGGCACCTTCACGCTGGAGCTGCTGGCGCTGAACGGCAACGTGCTACTGCTGAACGTCGGCTTCGCCGCAATGGGCGCGACGCTGCTTGTTATCACGGCGGAAATGGCCGCAATGGCAGCGAGCGCGAAAAGCACCGCGTCGGATATGCAGACCATCGTCAGCAGCACGAACCTCGTCAGCACAACGCTGAACGCGCTAAAAACGACGGCTTCAAGCGTGATGACGTCGGTCGTGACCGCGGTCGTTTCCGGCGGCGGGAAAATGCTCTCGACCGCTACCGCGACATTCCCCGCAATCACCGCGCTCGCCGTGACAAACGGCGCCGCCATGACGCTCGCGTGGAAAGCATCTCTTGACCTGATGCAGGGCGAAACCGCGAAGGCAATGCAAAAGATGCAAAAGAGTGTCGAGAAAGGCGTCACGGGCATCGCGCGCACCTTCAAAAACACAAAGCTCGAGTTCGGGCGCAGCATCGCGCTTCCGCACTTCTCAATGAGCGGCAGCTTTAACGCCCAGACGGGTAGCGTTCCGTCCGTTTCGGTGCAATGGTACAGAAACGCGGCCGAACAAGGCGCGCTTTTTGCCTCGCCGCGCTTGATAGGTGTCGGCGACGCATCACAGCCGGAGCTGCTCATCGGTCAAAACACCCTATACGACAACATCGCGAGCGCGGTCGGCAACACCGGCGCGGGCGATATAACGATACCCGTGTATATCGGGCAGGATAAACTCGACACCATCATCGTGAAGGCCCAGCAGAGGGCAAACTACCGCAGCGGAGGGCGTTAAAACATGGCAATTCAACTCACCATAAACAGCACCGCCATCCCGCTGACCGATGACGGCTACAAGTTCCGCTTTTCCACCGTTGACAAGACCGACACAACCGAGGCCGGCACGACTGTGCGGCAATTTGCCCGCGGCGGCATCGTCGGCCTCGACGTGGAATTGACGTGCGAAAACACGCTGCTCTCGTCGCTCATCGGTTTTTCAAAGCTCGCGAGCGTGACGGTTCAGTACTGGAACGAGGTCACAAACTCGCTCAAAACGGACTGGACGGCTTACCTTCACGACCTCACCGCGTCGCTTATCACAGAGGAAAGCACCGAACGGCTCTACAAGGTGTCGTTCGCGCTCGACGATTTGTCGACGGCATAAAGGAGGCGGCAAAATGTTTCCCGTTTCCGCAGATTTTCTCACCGCGATCCGCGCGCCGGCCATTACGACCAAACTCTCGGGCAGCGTCGGTTCTACGCCGTTCGACGAACACAACGTCGTGCGCGGTTCGTTCTCTATTACAAATCAATGCAGCGGTTCCGAGCAAGTGCAAATCGGCCAAGTCTACACGGCAGAGCTGCAAATCACCCTCACGGGCCTCACATTCACGCGCTACACGCTGGACGGCCTGCGCATGGCGCCACAGTTCGGTCTTTTAGTCGATAGCGTGAACAACCTATACGAGACCGTGCCGCTCGGCGTGTTTTTCGTCGGCTCGGCTAACTACGAACAAGACGGCGTTCACATTACCGCATACGACGCCGTCAGCAAGCTCGAAAAAACTTGCACCGCCGGCAACACGACCGGCACGCCCTACACGCTGGCAAAGCTCGCGTGCGACGCCTGCGCTGTACCGCTCGCCACACCGGCGGGCGACTTTGCCGCGTTTGTGAACGGCACCGAAACGCTCACGCCGTGGCAAGAGGGAAGCGACATCGAAACGTGGCGCGACTTTCTCGCGTGGCTCGCGCAGGCGTGCGGCTGTTACGTCACCGCGACACGCGGCGGCGGCATCGCGTTCCGCGAATACGGGCAGACCGTTGTCGACACCATCGACACGGCCCACCGTTTCCAAGACGTGAAATTTTCGGACTTTATCACGCGATACACCGGCTTGTCGTGCGTGAACATGGCCGACAATACAACCTCATACTACGCCGAAACCCCAGACGATGCGCTCACATACAACCTCGGCAGCAACCCGTTTTTGCAATACGGCACCAGCGCCGGCCTTGAATTACGGCGCCGCGCCGTTCTGACCGCGCTGCAAGAGGTCAACTACGTTCCGTTCACCGCGACAACCGTCTGCAACCCGATGTATGACCTGGGCGACGTCTTGTCGTTCCCAGGCGGCCTCGGCGACGCTGCGAAGTTGTTTTGCGTGACAAAGTACACGTGGACGTACGGCGTCGGGAACACGCTCGAAGGCGTGGGCGTGAACCCCGCGCTCGCGAGCGCGCAAAGCAAGACCGACAAAAACCTACAAGGCCTCGCAAAACAGACCGAAAGCGCCGACGCCATCAACTTTTACACGTTCACCAACTCGAACAACATAAACATCGGCGACGGCTCGACCTTCGGCCTTTTCTCAATCGACTACGTGACGGCAAAGGCCGCGCGCGTCGTGCTGCAGGCGGAACTCAACGTCGACGTCACACCGAACACGGCGGACGGCACGGTGGTCGGCATCGTCACGTACTGGCTGAACGGCGATCCCGTTCTGTATCAACCGACATTCACCGACGCAGACGGCCTGCACCTTGAACACTTGCTTTATTCATGGATAACCGCAGAAAACGAGGCGGGCAACATAACCGCCACGTTGAACGTGACGGGAGGCAGCGTCGAGATACCCGTACTCGGCGAAAACGTCGTGCTATGGGGGCAAGGTTTCGCAGGCGCGACCGGCGACAAGACGCTCACGCTCGACGACAGCGTGAACGCGCTCGACTTCGACATTCTCGGCGACTACACGGACGCCGTGACAATTACAACCGAATAGGAGGAAAAGGCGTGAACGAAAAAATAAACCCGCTCGCGTTTCGACCGCCGCGCCTGCACGGCCACGTCGCGCTGGAACTGCTCGACGAGCGCGGGCGCGTGAAGCAACGCACAGAAACCGACAACTACGTCACCGACGCCGTGGGCGTGCTCGCGAACAACGTCGCTGGCGGTTCCGCTGAAATCGGCACCTACCTTATGCCCATCGCCACGAAGGCGCTGGGCGGCCTTATGCTTTTTGACGAAACGCTCGGCAGCGACGCCACAAAGTACGACTTCCCCGCCGGTTCCGCAAAGCTGCTCGGCTACGCGCTGCAAGACACGAACACGACGAACACGCTGCGCGGTTCTCTTGTTTCGTCGGCGGCCGTCGCAGGCGGCTGGCGCACAGAATGGGAGTTCTTACCTTCGCAAGCGAACGGCACCATCAAGGCGGCCTGCCTCACGAACGCCGCGGCCTCACCGCTTGACGGTTTCGCAGGAACAGCGCACACGCCGCTGAACGAAAGCGGAACAGCGCTGAACGACAACAGCACGGTCATTTACTACGATGCCGACGCGGGCACCGTGTACTACGCAGGCGGCGACAGTTTTTTGAAGGGCTCGGGCGTCGGCTCCGGCGTTCTCACCTTGAACATCTACAAGGAACGACTGGCGACGTCGGCTTACAAGGTCGGCGACACGCCGAACACGGGCGAAACCGCCACGCTCTCGCAAACGCTATCCGTGACGCTTCCGCTGGGCTCGTACAAGATCGTGACGCCCGAATACGAAAGCGGAACCGGCAACACGTGGCCGTCGCTGGCATACGCCGGAATTGACGAGAACGGCAAGGTGTGGTTCGTCTGGTCGGTGTACAACAACCCGAACGGCTATCCCGACGGCTACTGCTATCTGCGCCTCGCGTACAGCGGAGGCACGTTCTCGGTCGACGCGACAGACTTGGAAACTATCACGGGTGAAAGACCGCACTACGGCGCAAGCGTTTCCGGCGGCAAACTGTACTTGCAGACAAGCAGCACATCGCCGCTGGCGAACGCGCCATGCAACCGAATACTCGTCGTTGACATCGCGAACCTTGCCGACGTGACGAGCTTCGATTTGCCGACCGGCTACACGTTTTCCGGCTACCTATACCCGAACTACGCGGCCATTCCGTGCGGCGACGGCCTGCTGGTCGACCTCACAAAGAGCGGCGACTATTACCGCGGGACGTACTCACCGACGAAAGGCCTCACCATTGACGGGGAGGACGGCGCGCTTGTAACGCGCCCGTTTTTCCGTTCGGTGTCGGCCCTGCAATCTTGGAACTTTGGCGGCAGCGGCGGATATAGCGCGGTCAGCGGTTCCTATATCACGAACTACCGCGGGACCGTGGCGAACCTCACAACTCCCTTGATAAAGACCGCCGCGGACACGCTGCGCGTGGTTTACACCTTGACAGACACCTAAAAGGAGGCGCAAAAAACTATGAGCAACCTTGAAACCCTCCTCACCGCGTGGCTCAACGACGGGGAGGTTCCCGCTGGCTTCGAGCCCGAAACGCGCATCGAGGAATACCTCGTCGCCATTCTCGAAGGCGTGGACGATAGCGTCACGCCCGAGAGCCGCGCGGACGTTCTGCTGGACGCAATCGCGGCCAAATACGCGGGCTTTGCCAACGGCGTGAACGCTATCCGTGACGCGCTCGGCTTCACGGGGCACCCGATTTTTGACGATGCGAAAACGCCCTCGGAAATCGCGCAGGCGCAAGCCGCGGTGAACGGGGAGGCCGTGACAGAGGCAGCCAACAAGGGCGTGACAATCACGAGCGACAACACGCTCGGCATCTTGACAGAACTGTTCGAGAACTGGCCGAGCGGCGGCGCGTCGCTGAACATCGGCTACGGCAACACCGCGCCCGAGGACACAAGCAAATTGTGGGTAAAGACCGCGCAACCGCAGAACATCACGGCGGACTATGACATCAACAACGGCGTGGAAAGCGTACAGGCGACTGCGGCAGTTTTTCCGAGCGTGATAGCGGGCGCTGCGTGCGGCGTCGTCGGAACAAAGGTCTATCTTTTCGGCGGAAACCGCGGGAGCGGCGCAACAAACACAATCAACATTTTCGACGCTTCCACAAAAACAATAACGACTTCTACGACAACGCTTCCTGCGTCCAGCGTTTTCTCGGCGTGCGGTGTCGTCGGCTCGATGTGTTATCTGTTCGGTGGCGAAAACAGCGGAGGATATCTGAACACAGTTGTAGAATACGATACAATTAACAACACGGCTACTACGTTGACCGCGATGCTTCCAACGGCTGTTACACAAACAGCGTGCGGTGTCGTCGGCGATAAAATTTATATTTTCGGCGGTGTTGGCGCAGGAGAAGTGACGCAAAATACGATAAGTGTTTTTGATACCGTCAACAACACGATAACGACGTTAAGCACGACATTACCCGAAACGCTTGGCTCCGCCGCGTGCGGTGTCGTCGGCGATAAAATTTATATTTTCGGCGGTTGGCACAAAAACGGCTATTATTACGAACAACGCAACAAGATACGCGTATTCGACACTCTTACGGAAACCGTGACGACATTGCCCGCAACGCTTCCACAGGCCTACAGTTCGATTGCGTGCGGTGTCGTCGGAACAAAGGTCTATCTTTTCGGCGGTTATAGCGGTGTGTTTTATAACACGATTGTCGCTTTCGACGCCGAAACGGAAACTGTCACGACGTTAAGTGAAACCTTGCCCGTCGCGCTTGCCAATACGTCGTGCGGTGTCGTCGGAACAAAGGTCTATCTTTTCGGCGGTTCTGTTAGTGGAGGGCAAATCGCTTCTATCAATGAGTTTACGGTCACTTTCCCGCTTGCCGAGGGCGACGTGTTCATTCAAGAGGACTTGTTCAAAAACAAGTTTACGCTGCTTCCCGCACCTATCGAGGTAAAAACGGGCGTTTCGGCGGTGTACGTCGGCAACGCGAGCAACTACGCAGAGACGGCCGAGGCGTACCTCTACGACGAGGACACGTCGGCGTGGGCGCCGCTGACATAACGGGAGGCGGCGAAAATGACACAATTCAACCAAACCCTTGTCACGGTCGTCGTCTCTGTCGTCGTCGCTGTCGTCGGCTCCACGGGCTTTTGGTCGTGGCTCTCGCACCGACGCGAGAAAAAGAGCGCCCAGGCGCTTATGCTTATGGCGCTGGGACACGACCGCATCATGGCGCTCTCAACAAAGTACGTTGACCGCGGCTATATCACGCCAGACGAGTACGAAAATCTGCTCGGGCTTTATGAACCCTATGCAGAAATGGGAGGAAACGGCAGCGGCACCCGAATGGTCGAGGCCTGCAAGGCGCTCCCGATACGCAAGGAGGGTGAAAAACAATGAGCAACCGCTTGTATGACGTGCTGAAAAAAATCGCGCAAATATGGCTCCCCGCCATCGGCACGCTCTACTTCGCCCTCGCGCAGCTCTGGGGCTTGCCGTACGCCGAGCAAATCGTCGGCACCATCACGGCCGTGGACGCGTTTCTCGGCGCCGTTCTCGGCATTTCTACCAGATTGTATAATGCAAAACAAGGCACTCTTGACGAGTGACCGATAAAAAACGGAGGTATCACAATGGCTAAACTTATCACAGACGCACTCAAGGAACTGTTCACCGCGCAGGGCGTGACCGCCACGGGCGACACCATCGACGAAGTGCTGAAAAGCGGCTACTCGCAGGCGTACAGCGCAACCGTCAGCGGCAATCAAATCGCGGACGTCATTTCGCAGACCGCCGCGACGGGCACCTTCCCCGAAGGCGCCGACTAAAAGGTGAACGCCTATGACAAGAGAAGGAATTGACGTCAGCGGCAACAACGGCGTCATAAACTGGAGCAAGGTTCCGAAGGCCGTCAAGTTCGCCATCATCAAAGCAGGCGGCAGCAACGCGGGCTTCTACACCGCGGACCGCTTCCAAGAGAACTACGACGGCGCGACCGCTCGCGGCATCCCCGTGGGCGCCTATTACTACGTCGGCGAGAATTTCAAGACAGCCGCGGACGGCAAGGCCGACGCCGAGCGCTTCCTTGCCATCATCAAGAGCAAGCGGTTCGAGTATCCCGTTTTCGTCGACGTCGAGGAAACGCGCCCCGCCGACAAAGAGGGCGTGACCGACGCGACCATCGCGTTTTGCGACACGATGGAAAAGGCCGGTTATTACGTCGGCATCTACTCGTCGGCCGTCAGCGGTTTCCGTGACCGGCTCGACCTTGACCGCCTCGGCAAGTATGACAAATGGGTAGCCGACTACAGACAAAGCACGGTCAACGCCGGCAAGCCGTCCATCGAGTGCGGCATCTGGCAATACACCGATGCAGGCAATGTCAGCGGCATCACCGGCAACGTCGACCGCAACAAGGCGTTCAAGGATTACCCCTCCATCATCCGCGAGAAAGGCCTCAACGGCCTCGCCGCTACGCCCAGCGCAACGCAGGGCGCGAGCAACGGCAAAAGCAAGGAAAAGACACCCTCAAACACAAACTCGCCTAAAAACGGCAATTCTGCCGCGAAAACGGCCACATACACCGTGAAGCGCGGCGACACGCTCACCGCCATCGCGAAAAAGTACGGCACGACGGTCCAGAAGCTCGTCACGCTGAACGGCATCGCAAACCCCGACGTGATAAAGGTCGGGCAGAAGCTCACCGTGCCCGCGAAAACGGCCGCGCCTGCTATCAAGGTCGGCGACGTCGTGCAATTCACGGGCCGGTTCCATTACCCCACGGCCACGTCGAACAGTCCGAGCATCGCACGGCCTGGCCTCGCGACCGTGACGCGCATCGCACCGAACGCGGCGCACCAGTACCACCTCGTGCGCGTGGCTGGCTTCCAGTCAAACGTCTACGGCTGGTGTGACGCCAAAGACGTGAAAAAACAATGATGACCGCGTGAACCCCGCGCGGATCATATAGGGCGCCGTGCTTTTTGCTTCTTTTTCACACGGTGTCCGTCCTCCTCACAAACCCCCGCGGCAGCACCACCGCGGGGGCCTTCTTTTTGCCAAATAATAAACCGCCAAAAAAGGACGGTGTAGGACACTTTTTAGGACACTTTCGTGGAAAAATACGGAAAACCGTGGAAAACTGCGGAATTGAAAACCGCGTTTTTCGGGCATAGAGAAACCGCCGCAAACCCTACAACGTCAAGGTTTACGGCGGTTTTACGGTATGGTGGAGACGGACGGGATCGAACCGTTGACCTCTTGACTGCCAGTCAAGTAAAAAACCATTCACAGCGCGGCTCGCGCGCCTTATAGGACATTATTTAGGACAGTTTACGGCGCAAAAAAAGCGTCGAGCGTGCCTTTTTGAACCGCGGCGCGCTGCTGCCGGATTTCCGTGTAAACGTCCATCGTGACGTCGATAGACGAGTGGCCGAGGATGGCCTGCGCGTCCTTCGCCGGCATACCCGCCTCAAAGCAGAACGTCGCGAAAAGGTGACGCAGCTGCCGCGTGTTCCCCTTGTAACCCGTCGCCTCTTGCCATTTTGCGAAGCGCTCTCGGTATATTATCTGCGTCAGCGGTTCGTTTTTATCGCGCATAGCGAACAGATACACCCCCGTGGAGTTTCCGCGGGGCTTTTTTTGTTTCAGAACGTCGGCGAGCGGCGCGACGATCGGAACGTCACGGACGCCTCTCTCGCTTTTCGGGCATTTTATCACAGCGTCGTTGCCGTGGTACGCCACGGACCGGCGGACGTGTATCACACCCGCGCGAAGGTCAACGTCGCCCCACGTCAGCGCGAGCGCTTCACCGCGGCGCAGGCCGCTATACAGCAGCAGGAACGGGAACAGACCGAACGGCTCGTCCACGCCGTCGAAGATGCGCTGCACGTCGGCGTCCGGCAATATGGGCGTTTTTTGCGCGCTTTTTACCGCGCGCGGCTGCGAGGTTTCACGGTTCGGATTAACCGCGAGGCCGCGATTGAGGCACGCCCACTTGAATACCAGACCGACGACAAGTCGCTGAACGTGAAGCGTCTGCTTGCCGTAACCTTCGAGGGCGAGTCCATCATAGAACGCTTGCAGGTCCGCGGCGGTGATGGCGTCGAGTTTCACGTCGCCGAACTCGTCCACGGCTCGCGCGAGCGCCGCGCTGTAACAAATCACGGTACCGTGCTGCAGAAAGCGGAAATAGTCCTCGCGCCAAGCGTCCGCGACCTCGGCGAAGGTGCCTTGCCGGCTCTGTTCTTTCTGCGCGGCCTTGATTTTATCCGCAAGCTCGTCGGCGGTTCTGTAATACAATGATTTTCTCACCGAGCGCCCATCTGGAAGGCGTACGGTGATTTTCTTTTGTTTCAGTTTCGCGGCCATGCGTCAACCCTCCTCGGGGAACATCACGTCGAGCATCCCCGCCAACTGCTCGAGCTGCGCGAGCGACAGACGCGCGGTGCGCTCGAATATCTGCACGCGGCGGGCAGCGCGGGCGTTCTCGTCCACGTCGGATTGTACGTACTCAAGCGGCGGCGTTTCCTTTTCGGGATCGCCATAATAACCGAACATCGCCAAATCGGAAACCGACACGCCGAAATAGTCCGCAATGGCGCGGAGTACGGCATCACGCGGAACGGAGCCGTTTTTCCACTTTGTGACCGAACCGCGCGACACGCCGCAGGCCTCGGCGGCCACGCTCGGCGACACGTTCTTGCGATTGCAAAGCGCGATGAAATTCTCATAAAAAATAGACATAGTAAACGCCCTCCACTTGTGCAAGTTGACAAAGTTTACTTTTTCCGCCGAAAACGGTTGACAAAGTAAACACGCGGCGCTATAATGGTTGACAAGGTGAACAAAGCAAACGCTACCGCGCCGAGGCGCGAGCCACGGCTTCGTCAATGTTTTTCAGGGGAATTACATTGTAGCATACTTTGTTTACTTTGTCAACAAAAAATACAGAAAAGGAGGCAAGAAAATGACGAACTACCCGCAATGGGCGCGACCGTTGACGGCAAAGATGGCGCTTCACGGCGTGCAGCAAGTTGACATCGCGAAGCATTACGGCGTGACGCGGCAATACGTCAGCAACGTGTTGAAAGGGCGCGCCAAGAGCGAGGAAGCGGCGACCGAATACATCAACGCGGCCGTGGACGCTATCCGCGCGGAAAGGGGCAGCCAATGAGAGAGAACCCGCTGCTTCGCGCACAAATCGAGAGCATCTCGCGACGGTTCCCCGCGGAACTGCTGACGGTGGCCGAGGTCGGCGAACTGCTCGGGCGCAAAAAATCGTACATCTACAAACACTACGCGCCGTTGATACACGGCGGCCGCATCGCGAAGGCGAAACTCGCGGCGGCAATACTGAAGGAGGACGGATAACTCAATGGAGTATATCACGTGCAAAGAGAGCAAGCGGTGCTTCGCGCAGGTCACGGACAGAGGCCGGACGTGCTGCAAGATATTGTTGCAAGACTACCCAGACGGCAAATGCCCGTTTTACAAGGTCAAGGCATACGGCAAGCCGCGGCGCATCGAGAAGGAGGCAAAACAAAGTGATTGAATGGTACGACGCCAAGGCGTTTTTGCCGCCGACCACCGAGGACGTGCTGATATGCACCGAGGACAGCACCGGCCACCGCAACGTCAGCAAGGCGTACTACACCGAGGGCACCTGGGTGCGACACGGCAACGCAAATGTGATCGCCTGGGCGTATATCAACTACCCGCAGTTTTAACAGAAAGAAGGAGGACGAAAAAATGCCGAGAAAAATTAAAGTTGAGGAAGTGCGAAGCATAATCCGACTTAACAACATAACAGGAGGAGCTCGAAACACAAAAACAATCGCAGCCGAAATGACAAAGATTTCGCCCCATACGGTGCGCCGCATTTTCGTGTTAATCAAGGCATACGAGGAAAATGGAATTGCCGGAATTTACAGTGCGCCAGACTGTTCGGACGGTTTGCGCGACACTTTCGCGGAAGCGGTTGGATATGACGTGGAGCAACGGATTGAGGCAAAGATAATGCACGAAAAAGGCCACAATGCGTTTGGAGTTTCTACGGTTGAACAGAAACCAGATGACAACAAAGAAAAAGCAACCGCAACAGAAAAGACGGCAATCGCAGCCACGCCGGCCGTGATTGAGGAACTGCTCGCCAGCATTGTGCAATCCCTCGACGTGATTGCCGAGGAACTTGTGCATCTGCGCTACGCGGTATAAGACGAGAAGGAGGACTGAAAAATTGAAAGCATACAAAGGATTTAACCGTGATATGACGTGCCGCGGCTTCCAGTATGAGGAAGGCAAGGACTACGAGACCGACAAGGCGGAACTCTGCGAGAGCGGGTTCCACGCTTGCGAACGCCCGCTTGACGTGTTCAAGTTCTACGAGCCGGCGACGTCGGTATATCACGAGGTTGAACTTGACGGCGACACGGAAAGCGACGATAAAAAAACCGTCGCAACGAAGATCCACATCGGCGGCCGACTGAATATTCCCGCGCTTGTAAATGCACAGATTGAGTACACGAAAAGCCGCTGCACGACGGAGCACACAGACACGAAACTTGCCGCGGCAGGCGACAGAGGAGCCGCCACGGCAGGCGACAGCGGAGCCGCCACGGCAGGCAACTTCGGAGCCGCCACGGCAGGCGACAGAGGAGCCGCCACGGCAGGAGACAGAGGAGCCGCCACGGCAGGCGACAGCGGAGCCGCCACGGCAGGCGACAGCGGAGCCGCCACGGCAGGCAACTTCGGAGCCGCCACGGCAGGCGACAGAGGAGCCGCCACGGCAGGCGACAGAGGAGCCGCCACGGCAGGCGACAGCGGAGCCGCCACGGCAGGCGACTTCGGATCCGCCACGGCAGGCGACAGAGGAGCCGCCACGAGCCGCGGATCGTCAAGCGTGGGCGCGAATGGTATTGCCTGCGCCCGCGGGAACGGTTGCCGCGTAAAGGGAGGCCTCGGCGCGGTGCTGGTGATCGCCGAAGAAAAGGAAAACACCTACGATCTGGAACGATGGCGCGCGGTCGTTGTCGACGGCGAGAAAATCAAGGCCGATACGTGGTACACGTTGAAAGGCCGCCGTCTTGTGGAGGTGGAATAAATGACGAACATCATCGTTGCTATCATGGTCGGCGTATTTTGCGCGGCGTTTATGCTCGGGCATTATCTGGCCGACAAGGAAGCCGAATACATGGCACGCGAGGCCGAGCGCGAGGCGCGGCAACGCCGCATTGACAACGCGCGCCGGTTCTATGACATTGAAAGGCAGGCGAGAACCCTTGAAACTCATCCGCATCATTGACAGAGACCGCGAGAGCGACAAGAAGGTGCCGCCGTACTACGACTTGCCCGCGGGCGTCGCACCGCCCGCCATCGGCGACGAGGTGGACGTGCAAGAGTACGTCGCAGGCATCGGACCGTACGGCCCCGCCATCAAGCAGACCGTGACCGGCATCGTGCGACTTTCCGAAAAACCCGAACGCTACCGCCTGCTGTTTTTTGGGTACACGCCATGAAAAAGAGCGACCAATCACGAAAGCCGTGCGCGCCGACCGGTTACGATGATTATTGCAAATCAATCGAGAGATTATCGCAGATTAGGATCGCAATGCTTAATAAGAGGCGCGCCGCCTTCGGGCTCGCGCCGATAGAGAAAGGAAGAAAACAATGAAAAAACTTGCAATCTTTGGGACAAGCGAGTGGGTGGAGAACATGGCAAAAGCGCGTTCTCTCACGATGCGTGAAATCGGCGGAACCGTGATTGAGGTCGGCGACAAACTTCATTTCGTGGATGAAACGCAAAAAAACGACCCTCACGCAAAGGTCGTCAAGGCCGAGGTCACCGACAAGGTGCGATCAACTCAAGGGGACGGCTGGTGGATCATCAATTACAACGTGCTTGAGGTGTTTGAATTTTGACGCCGTACATTATCGCGCTTGCCGTGCTGGCCCTGCTGATGGCGCGAACCCGCCACCGCTCCTTCTGTCGCCAAACAGAAAAAAAGCGCGCCGAAAGACGCCGCTCACTTCGCCAAAAGTTCAACAACGCTGATACAGACACGCATGGCTCTACGTTGCGCCACACAACCGAAAAGCAAAACACACCAAAGGAGGACGATATTTCTTGAAAAAAACACACTACACACCCGCGCCATTGACGGCTGATGAACGCTTCGCGGTCATTCTCGGCGAACTGGCCGAAGCGCTGGCCGAAAAGAAGCGCGAAATCGCGAAACTGATCGCGAAGGTCGATGACCTCGCGCAAGAGCTCGCGGTGACACAAATCCAGCTCGAGGAGGCACGCGCAAAGCTCGCTGGCGACCAAACCGTTGACTGATAAGAAGGAGGACTAAAACATGGCAAACGAAAAAGCACCGACCGGAACGTTCTTTGACCGGCTGCAGAAAATCAACGCCAATCTCGAGAAATCGAACATCAAGGGCAAACCCTACGCAAACGTCGCGGAGCGCGTCAAGGGCTTCTGGGCGCTCTACGAACACGGCCGCATCGTGACGGAAATCATCGAACACGACGGCGCGAGCGTGACGTTCCGATCGCTTGTCTACGACGGCGACGCGCTGATCGCGACCGGCACCGCGCGAGAGGTCAAGAGCAACGTCGGCGTCAATTCTACCAGTTTCATTGAGAACGCCGAAACGTCAGCGGTCGGCCGCGCCCTGGGTTTCGCCGGCATCGGCGACGTGAACATCGCATCGGCCGAGGAGGTCGCGCTCGCAATCTCGAAGCAAGAGGCATCAGCCACCGCACCAAAGCGCGAACCGAAACGCGCACCGGCAAGACCGCTGCCGCCAGAACCCGCACCGCGCAGCACAGAACCGACCGCGGTCGACAAGCTGCTCGGAAGCGTCAAAGTAACGCAGAATGACCTCACGGAACTCTACCGCCTGGCATACAAGGTTTCGGGCATCAACGCCGACGCCATTATCGCGCGCATCCGAGAGGTTTACGGCTGCGAACCGAAAGACATGACGATGGACGCGCTGCTTGACATAAAGGGCAAATTCGAGGCGCTGGCCGCCGCAAAACAAAACAAGGAGGACAAATAAATGGCATTAAACATCTGGACCGGCCTCGGGCGCCTTTGCTACGAGCCGGAACTCAAGAAAACACAGAGCGGCAAGAGCGTCTTGTCAACCCGCATCGCGGTCGAGCGCGACATCAAGCGCGAGGGCGAACCGACGGCTGACTTTTTCAGCGTCGCGGCCTTCGACAAAACGGCCGAGTTTATCTGCAAGTACTTTCACAAAGGCGACGCTATCATCATCACCGGCTCGGTTCAAAATGACGACTACACCGACAAGGAAGGCAACAAACGCTACGCGGTCAAGATTTTCGCACGCAACGCGTCCTTCGCCGGAGGCGGTTTCGCCGAACACGCACAAGACGACGCGCAAAAGAACTACCGCGAGGCGACGGGCCAGAGCAACGCATCGGTATGGGGCAAGGACCAAGAACACGCACCGAACCCGTCATGGACGCCGCCAACGCCGGAGCAACCGTCTTTCGTGCCGGTCGCTGACGTCAACGACGATCTGCCGTTTTGATAGGAGGCCAAAATGGCCGAAAACAAAGTAAACCCCGACAATTACATCGTCGTTCAAGGCTGGATGCTAACCGAACTGCACCTGAAAGGCAACGAGCTTTTGATTTTCGCCATTTTGTACGGCTACACAAACGGCGAGGGGCGCGCGTTCACCGGCTCGCTTCAATACCTCGCCGACTGGACGAACTCAACGAAGCAAGGCGTGCAGAAGGCGCTGAAAGCGTTGCTCGACAAGGGATACATCAAGAAGGACAGCGTGCAAGAAGGGGTATACAACAAAGTTGCATACTATACAACAAAGTTGCATACCCCATACAACAAAGTTGTACACCCTATACAACAAAGTTGCACCAATAATATAGAACATAATATAGAAGATAATATAGTTATTATGCAGCGGCGCAAAAATCGCGGAAAGAAAAAGACGGCGTCCATCTACGACGAATACGCGAACGCCAACGCCAAAAAGCAACTCGACGAATGGAGGGCAAAAAATGAAGGGCGTTAAATTCACCATACCGCTGCCGCCGATTTCAAAAAAGAACTCGCAGCGCATCCTACAAAACCGCGCGACCGGCCGCCCGTTCATAGCGCCGAGCGCGCAATACAAAGAGTACGAGCGCGCGGCGGCGTGGTACATTCCGAAGGGCATCACCTACGACGGGCCGGTGAACGTCAAGACGGTGTTCTATATGCCGACGCGGCGGCGCGTGGACCTGACGAACCTCGAGGAAGCGGCGCACGACATTTTCGTCAAATGCGGGCTGCTGGCCGACGACAACCGCGACGTGATCGCCGCGACAGACGGCTCGCGCGTGTACTATGACAAAGACCACCCGCGCACCGAGGTCGAGATCGCGCCGATTATCAACTATGACGTCTGGCTGCAAGAGAAAAAGAAAGAGGATGCAAACGCCAACGCCGCGCGCTGGCTCGCGCAACAGAAACGGAGGTATGACGAATGAGACCACCTTGTCACGGCTGCACAGAGCGCGAGATGGGCTGCCATATCGTTTGCGAGCGGTACATCGCGTTCCGAAAAGAGCGGGAGGCCGCCTACAAAAAGAACGCACAGCAAGCCGAGGTCACCGCTTTCGTCGGTGACGTGAAGCGGAACGTGCATAGCCGCTACGGGCGACTTAAAAAATGAAGGAGGGCAAAAAATGCTAAACGATTGCGTGAACGTACACCATAAGAACCGGCAACGCTACGCCGAGATATTCAAGCTCGCGGCGGCCATGGCCGAACACGGCATCGAGTTCCAGATGCAGAGCGTCGCCATTGACGAACTGCGCAAGGTCTATATATGGTACCCCGATAAGTGGCAGCGCACCGCGCTGATCGTCGAGGGCACCGGCACAAAGGGCGCCGAGGACGGCCTGCTCGAACTGCGTGACGGGCTGTTCTACGAGGACGAGGTCGACTACACCGAAACGGGCCTCGGATGGCTCACGGCCGACAACATTCTCGAGCGCGTGCTGCAAAAAGAGGCTCAGAAAACGAAACGCGACAAGGAGGCGGGCAAGTGAGGGAAAAAACAAACTGCCCGAACTGCGGGCAACCGATAACGTCCGAGAAATGCGAATACTGCGGAACCGTGTTCTATGACTTTGTGAACATTTCACCGGAAGAACCGTCATACCTTCGCATTAAATACGGCGACAGAAAAATGATTATTGCAAAAGCCATTGGCACGGAAGCCGAAATCGCTTACGGCGGAGCCGAATACTACCAAGAACGACGACACGGACAAGTTTATTCTAATTGCACTTTATCCGTAAAGTTTATTCTCGGCCCTATTTTTGAAAATGGCGAATTTTTCAAACTGTTACAAGAGCAGGAGGCGACGAAATGAACGAAATCACATTGCAAACCCGCCGCGAGGCCTACGACGCTGTCGGGCCGAAAATCAAGCAGCGCGCGCAGCTGATACTCGAAACAATGGGCGAGCGCGCGATGACGGTCAGCGAGGTCACCGAGGAGCTTGTCAGCGCCGGCATCATCCCGTACTGGAACAGAAACTTCGTCGCGCCGAGAATGACAGAGCTGCGCGACTTCGGCATCGTCGAGGCGGTCGGTCGTCGCAAAGGCACGCGCAGCGATAGAACGGAGGCCGTGTGGAGGCGCACGGAGCGCAAATGAAATTGATACCAAACAACTGAAGGAGGACGCAAAAATGGAAAAAATCGTTTACATCTCGACCGAAAAACTCAACCCGCACCCGCAAAACCCGAGAAAGGAACTTGGCGACCTGACAGAACTCGCCGCGAGCATTAAAGAGAAGGGCGTGCTGCAGAACCTCACCGTCGTGCCGGACGGCGACGCCTACACCGTGGTGATCGGACACCGGCGCCACGCCGCGGCAAAACTCGCAGGGCTTACGGAACTGCCGTGTGTTGTCGCCGAAATGGACGAGCAGGAGCAGCTCGAAACGATGCTACTCGAAAATATGCAGCGCAGCGACCTCACCGTGTACGAGCAGGCGCAAGGTTTTCAGCTGATGCTTGACATGGGCTGCACGGTCGACGACATCGCCAAAAAGACCGGCTTCAGCAAAACCACGGTCAACCGCCGCGTGAAGATGGCAGAACTCGACCAGAATATTTTGAAAGAGGTCAGCGGTCGGCAACTCTCGCTCGGCGACTTTGATGAACTCGCGAAGATCAAAAACGTGAAGGAACGGAACGCCGCGCTCAAGACAATCGGCACGTCGGACTTCAATTATCGCGTGAACTCCGCTTTACGTCGGCAAGCGATCGCGGCAAACGGCCCGAAGGTAAAGGCCTGGCTGAAGAGCATCGACGCCAAGAAAATCGAGAATAGCAGCGACCGATGGAACGGAAAGTACTCGCAGCAGCGCCATGTCGACCTTGAGGACTGGAACGATAAAAACACGCCGGAGTTAGACTTCGAGCCGGTGTTCTATTACGACAACGGAAGCTACGTCGAGCTTTACAAGAAGGCGCCGAAAAAAGAGCGAAAGCAGAAAACGCCGGAAGAGATCGCCGAGGAACAACGCATCGCGGAAGCGTGGCAGGCGCTCGATGAGACCGCAAAGGCGGCGTATGAACTTCGCCGCGCGTTCGTCGACGGCCTCAAGGTTACCGAGAAGAACAGAGCGGACGTTCTCACCGGCGCGCTGTACGCCGCGGCGCTCGCGGCCTGCTGCTATCGCATGGCGAAAAACGAACGGCTGTACGCGATCTGCGGCGTCGAAAAAAGCGTGTACGTGCCGGACAAAGACGAGAAGATCGTCAACGGCCTCGCGGGGATCTCCGACGATGATCTGCCTGGCATCATTCACGACCTGCTCGGCGACAGTGCAGCGATGACATGCACCGGCCACTACGGGCGCTACCAGGCGCCGTGCTACGAGAAGGACGCGACGCTTGACGCGACATATAGATGGCTGACAAAACTCGGCTACGAGGTCAGCAGCGAGGAGCGTATGATCCTCGACGGCACACACCCGAGCTATGAGAAAGAATGAAAAACGAAAGGGGCGATAGAGAAATGGCTACCGAACTCGAAAAAGTGCTGAACAGAAGCAAAGACGGGCGCAACGGCAAAAGCATATTGATTATTGATACGCCCGAAACGTGCGACGCCTGCCCGATATATGACTTTGAGTACGACCAATGCCAGATAATGATGGAGCGAGCGGTCGAATATCACGGCGCCAAAACGGAGGGCTGCCCATTACAAACCGTACACGAATATCACGGAGGCAAATGCGGATGGGTTCGCGACGACGAGGAAAGTGAGGCGAAGCAATGACAAAGACCGAGGTCAAGGAACGCCTGAAAACGTACCGCGCCATCAAGCGCGAGCGCGACGACATTCTTCGCAGGCGCGCAGAGATCGAGGCGGCCATACTCGGCTCGCCACGGCTAGACGGGATGCCGCACGGCGCGAGCGTCAGCAACCCGACCGCGAACATCGGGACGTCACTCGCCGAGCTCGGCCTGCTCTATGACAAGAAAGCGCGGGAACTGGCTGCGTCAATGATACTTGTTGAGGATATGATTGACGGCCTGCAAGACGCCACGCAGCGTATGGTCGCGCGTCTGTACTACATCGACGGCTTGACCTGGGAGCAGGTTTGCGTTGCCGCCAATTACTCATGGCGGCAAACGCACCGCATCCACGCAGCGCTGCTCGCGGAACTTGCAGACGGAAAGGAGGATGAATAAATGCTGGTGCAAATCAATTTGCGAAATTTCGCCGAAAAGATTGACGAGTTATCACGAAATTTAGAAAATTATCATATTTTATCGGACGAATGCTTCGCGACAACAGACAGCGCCGCTGAACTGGCGGCCGCTTTGGGAAGGTTCAACGCACTTCTTTGCACAATCAAGTTGAAATGATGGCATAGTATGGCACACTTTTTTGTGCTATGATAGTACCGTGAAAGACCGCGACGGGAAACCGCTGCGGTTTTTTCACGTCTGGACGTGCGAGTGCGGGACCGCCGTCCTCCTTCTCGGGACGCGGCGGGGGCTACCCTCCCGCGTCTTGCCCGCAAAAAAAGCACCCCCCTGGGGGACCTCCCGCGCAAGGCACCCCTCCCGCCTTGCAGTCCTCCAATTCTACACCACCCCATGGGGGCCGGTGCTGACAAGAAATCCCCTCCCCCTTTACAACGTGGGAACAGAAAGGGAAACGAATGGCAACAGAGATACACAGAAGCAGCAGATGGCCGAACGTGCGGCGGCTCGCGTGGGATCGCGACCGCAAAGCACGGGCCGTGTGTCACATCTGCGGGCAACCGATAGACTACACGCTGCGACCGTCAAGCGAGGACCTCGCGTGGGAACCTGACCACGTTGTGCCGGTGGCGAAAGCGCCGGAGCGCGAGCTCGACCTCTCGAACATCGCGGCCTCGCATCGCAAGTGCAACCGCGCACGCGGCGACGGAACGAACGGCGAGAACGTCATCGGCCAGCAGTCGCGCATCTGGTGAACCCGTTGCGCCGGTTCAAGGGAGGGGCCAAGCAATCTTTACAAGTATAGGAACGACGGCT